>OIZO01000067.1_pt1 | contig 82365 bp, 79 predicted proteins | sample 1588551 | NCBI WGS metagenome assembly OIZO01 (sample SAMN03283271) | human gut metagenome | biome: human-associated habitat; material: feces | host: Homo sapiens | place: Peru | collected 2012
GTCAGAAAAAATAAGTTTGTGAAAATAAGTCTTGACAAAGGTCACTTCATAACAGGGAGGGTAAGAGCATAATGATACAGTCAAAATATTTTATGTTGTGCCTTCAGGCAGCAATTTCTAAGATTCCAAGAAATCTGACCATGTGTTTTGTTACATTGTTGATATGCAGTGTGTTGGGACTTTTGATAGCACTTGTGAGGACTTATCGGATTCCAGTACTGGCACCGATGTTGGATGTGTTCATTGCACTTTGCAAAGCATTTCCTGCGAATCTTGTTATGTTAATCTGTGTAATGGTTTATACATACAAGTTTAATGATTTAATAGCACTGTTACACTTGAAAATGACAATCCGTGATGTGGATTTAATGTACATTGCAATAGTGGCACTGACGATTGTTGCCTTGCCGGGAATTTCAGAGGTGTTTCGAAGTGGATTGCTGTCAATTCCCAAAGGACAGTTTGAAGCTGGCTATGCTGTTGGCATGACTGCATTTCAGACGTTTCGCGATATTATCTTTCCACAAATGCTTCGAATGGTAGTTCCAACTCTTACAAACAGTACTCTCTCCCTGATGAAGACAACTGCTCTGGTTAATGTTATGGGAGTCAGTGATATCTTAAAAGGGGCAACGGATGCTGCGCAGGATGCATATTGTTTTCTGGAAGCATATTTGGCAGCAGCACTTGTCTTTTGGGTAATAGGATTTATTATTGAACGCGTAAGCAAGTTTACAGAGAGTTATTTTTCAAGAAGTGTGAAGCAAATTGCGTAGAATGAAAAGGACAGGGAAATGATTAGTCAGGAAGAAGTATTAAAACAAGCAGAACAGGTAAGAAAGTCTGTGATTTGTCATAGAAGACAAATTCATCAGTATGCTGAAATAGGCGGAAAAGAATATAAAACACATCAATATATTACCCAATTTATAGAAAAACTTGGACTTCCATATGAAAATGTGACGGAAACTGCAATTCTGGCAACCTTAGATACTGGAAAGAAAGGTCCACATATAGCATTGCGGGCAGATATAGATGCCTTGCCATTACATGAAAATCCTGATAATTTGCGTGGACCAAGGTGTTGCATATCGGAGCAGGAAAACACCTGTCATGCATGTGGGCATGATGCACATGCTGCTATGTTGATGGGATGTATGGAGGTATTCTGTAATATACGAGAGTATTTGAAAGGGACAATCTACTTCTGTTTCGAAGCAGGAGAAGAAAATGGAGCAAGTTGTCATCAAATGTTAGCTGCTCTGGAAAAACGACCGGTAGATACTGTATGGGCAATTCATGTATATGCTGCATTGGAATCAGGAAAAATCGGAATTCGGACAGGAGCATGTATGGCAGGATTTGGTGGAATTGACATTACAGTTCACGGAAAGTCGGGACACGGTTCACGACCAGATCAGGCAATTAATCCAGTATATGTTGCCGCGGAAATTGTCACAAGTATACCTGGAGTTTTCGTAAATCAACTAGATGTTGAAAAGACGGTTACCTTCGGAGTGACCAGTATTCAAGGGGGACAGGCATTTAATGTGTTCCCTGAAAATGCACATATATGGGGCTCAATGCGTTTCTTTGATTTGGAGGAAGGGAAAAAAGCACTCCAAATCGTGAGAAAGGTGGCTGGTCACATTGCAGAAATATATGGATGTCAAGTTGAGTTTAGTAAAATGATGAACGAAGCAGGTATTCCGGTAGTAAATGACAGTAAATTAGCAGAATTAGCCAAAAGTTCCATTCGTGAGTTATATCCGAAAGATGATGCGGTTCCGGATAAGTTTCCGCTATTCTATGCATCGGAGAGCTTTAGTAATTACTGTTACAAATATCCTGGAATCATGGCTCTTCTCGGAATTAAAAATCCAGAATATGGAAGTGGAGCTGAGCATCATAATGAGAAATTCGATGTGGATGAACAGGTCTTGGATATGGGAGTAAAGTCCACTGTAAAATATGTGATAACGTTGATGGACAATGGTTTGCCTGCATAGGCGAACCATTTTTGGAAAGGAAGAAATATGATAGAAATTAAGAATATACATAAAAGTTTCGGGAAACTTGATGTGCTTACTGGTGCTTCTATTAAGGTAGAGCCACATCAGGTGGTAGTGGTGTTGGGACCGAGCGGTTCTGGTAAAACGACGATGCTTCGATGTATCAATTTTCTTGAACATGCCGATAGTGGTGTGTTGACGGTTGGCGATATGACTGTGGATTTTTCGAAAGTTAAGAAAAAAGAAATTCATGAGATACGTAAGAAAGTTGGGTTTGTCTTCCAAAATTATAATCTGTTTGCAAATAAGACTGCTTTGCAGAATGTAATGCATGGACTGGTCGTGGCAAGAAAGATGCCGAAAGAGGAAGCACGGAAGAAAGCAGAAGATGCACTTGCATGGGTGAAATTGTCTGATAAGCTTGATTATTATCCATCTCAGTTATCAGGCGGTCAGCAGCAACGAGTTGGAATAGCCAGAGCCATCGCTTTAGAACCAGAAGTGATTCTATTTGATGAACCGACATCTGCATTAGACCCAGAACTTGTTGACGAAACATTAGAGGTTATGAAAAATGTTGCCAAACGAGGAATTACGATGCTGGTAGTGACGCATGAATTAGGATTTGCACGAGACATTGCAGATAAAGTGATTTTTATGGATGGTGGAGTTGTTGTAGAAGAAGGAACGCCAGATGAAATATTCAATCATCCTAAAGAAGAAAGGACAAAGCAATTTCTGGCAAGAATTATAGCGACAAAATCATTTCATACAGATGAGATGAAAAATTAAATAAGAAAGAGGCTGTCAGGCAACGAATGAGATTCTAATCCTGGCAGCCTTATTTTTTATCTTAGTATTGCATTCTCAATGGTTTTATGTATAATAAGTAGTTGTCAGGTAATTATGAAAAAAAAGTATAGTATTACAAAACCGGAGGTGAGATTGTGGATATTGGAAAGAAGCTTAAGGAATTACGTCTGCAGAATGATCTGACGCTGAGCGACCTTGCTTCAAGAAGTGAACTGACAAAAGGTTTTCTATCACAGGTAGAACGTAATCAGACTGCACCGAGTATTGCAACATTAGAAGATATTCTGGAAGCACTTGGAACGAATCTGTCTGAATTTTTCCGGGAAGAGGAAGAGACACAGATTGTTTTTGGCGTGCAGGACTTTTTTGAGGATAAGCAGGATGATTACACCATAGAATGGGTGATTCCCAATGCACAGAAGAATCAGATGGAGCCGATTTTGCTCACATTAGCTCCGCATAAGAGGAGTCAGGAAATGGTAGCTCATCACGGAGAAGAATTCGGTTATGTATTAAAGGGAAATGTGACGTTGGTGCGTGGCAATAAGAAATATAAATTAAAGGCACAGGAAACCTTTTATTTAGATGGAACGAAAAGCCATTACTTATATAATCATGGAAGTAATGAGGCCAAGGTGTTGTGGATAACAACACCGCCAATGTTTTAGGAAGGAGAAGGTGAGAGATGGAGGAAAAGAAACTGATTGAGTTTCGAAATATTGTCAAGAATTTTGACGGACAGATTGTATTAAAAGGTGTCAATCTTGATATTTATGAAAATGAATTTGTAACCCTGCTCGGACCAAGCGGATGCGGAAAAACTACTCTGCTTCGTATTCTGGGGGGATTTTTGGATGCGGATGAGGGAAAAGTGATCTTCGATGGAGAAGAAATCAGCCAGAAACCACCATATGAAAGGGAACTGAACACGGTATTTCAGAAGTATGCGCTGTTTCCACATTTGAGTGTATATGAAAATATTGCATTTGGACTGAAAATCAAGAAAATGAGTAAGGATATCATTGACCAGAAGGTTATGAAAATGTTAAAGCTCATTGGTCTGGAAGGGTATGAGGATAAGAATACAACATTACTTTCCGGTGGACAGCAGCAGAGGGTTGCCATTGCCCGTGCACTGGTAAATGAGCCGAAGGTGCTGCTTCTGGATGAGCCGCTTGCCGCTTTGGACTTAAAGCTCCGTAAGGAAATGCAGTATGAGCTGAAACGTATTCAGCAGGAAGTAGGAATCACCTTTATTTTCGTTACTCATGACCAGGAAGAAGCGCTTACCATGTCGGATAAGATTGTGGTTATGAAAAATGGTGAGATTTTACAGATTGGTACTCCGCAGGAAATTTACAATGAACCGGCTAACCGGTATGTGGCAAACTTTATTGGTGAGAGCAATATTATCTCAGGCACTATGTTGGAAGATTATAAAGTACGGTTTGACGATATTACCTTTGACTGCGTAGATTTTGGATTTAAAGAAAACGAGAAGGTTGATGTGGTTATCCGGCCAGAAGATATTGATATCGTAGATGTGAAAGACGGTAAGATGACAGGAGAGGTCTTAAGTGTACTCTTTAAGGGTGTTCACTATGAGATTATCGTAGAGACAGTTCCAGGTACCAGTGTTACCGTAAATATGCGCGTGATCCATAATCAGGATGTTACCAGTAAGGACGGTAAGGAAAAGATTAGTGCAAACAACTTCTATGTGGATGTGGAAGATGTAAAGGATTTGGATGACAAGGAAATCATTGCCCGTTCCAATGCACAGGCATGGGACCCGGTAAGTGATGAATATATCTCCATTGCCAAGCTGGAATACGATTTATCGGAAGAAGAAGGACAGTATCCGGTTACATTCTCCACTTCTAACGGAACCAGTGTGGAACGTACCATTTTCGTAGTCAATCAGCCATTCGTTAAGAATGAAAAGGCAAATGAAGCGGTTATGGCATTTAACTTTGTCAAGACAGTAGATGAAATCTTAGAGTCTCAGGCACTGGATACAGATTTGAAAACATGGGCAAATGCACAGGGATGGAAACTGAGCAACGAAGAAGAAAGCGTGGATATCAGTGTAGATTATGATTTTGAACCGGAGGAAGTCAAAGAGGGAGTTTATAAGATTACTTTCTCTACAGCAGGACGGGAATTTAAGATTCATACTACCGATTATACAGAGGAAGGTCAGGAGGTCGGTCTGACATTCTTCCCGGAAGATATTCATGTTATGCCGAAGGTAATATACTAAGATGAAGAAATTTTCACAATTAGCAATCCCATATATGATCTGGGCGGGACTGATGCTGATTCTCCCGATGGCTCTGATTGCATTATATTCCATCGTTGAGCCGGGAAACAGTATCATATCCTTTTCCCTTACACTGGAGCATTACGTCAAATTTTTCACCGACCCTGATTTTTTGATTATACTTTGGCGCTCCATTGTGATTGCATTAAAAACAACGGTTATCTGTCTGCTTCTCGGATACCCGGCAGCATATTTTATTGCAAGAAGCAGCGAGAAAATGCAGAACATTCTGGTGCTTTGCATTACGCTTCCAACCTGGATCAATATGCTGGTCCGCACCTATGCATGGATTGGACTTTTGAGCGAAGGCGGTATGATACAGCGATTTTTCAGTCTTTTCGGACTGGGAAATACAGAACTTCTCTATACAGAGGGAGCAGTCCTGCTTGGAATGGTGTACAACTTTATTCCGTTTATGATTCTGCAGATTAATACTTCTTTATGTAAAATGGACCATTCCCTTCTGGAGGCAAGTGCGGATCTGGGGGCAAACCCGGTACAGGCATTTTTACGGGTAACACTGCCGCTTTCCCTTCCGGGAGTCATTAACGGAATTACACTTGTATTTCTGCCGGCAGTCAGTTCTTTCTTTATTCCAAAGCTGCTTGGAGGCGGACAGTACTTCCTGATTGGTAACCTGATTGAGAATCAGTTTATCACCGTGGGAGAATGGAACTTCGGAAGTGCTATTTCCATGATTATGGCGGCAATCATGATGCTGCTTATGATGTTGGTGCGTAAAGTGGAAGTCAGAAACAGAGGCGGAAAGGAGAAGTAATTATTATGAAGAAGAAAAAACGTACTTTTGGCTCGATTTTGATGATTTTAATGATTATCTTCTTTTATCTGCCGATTTTATACATGATTATTTTCTCATTTAACGATGGAAAATCCTTGACAGCCTTTACCGGATTTTCCCTGCGCTGGTATAAGCATATGTTGGATTCCGGAGATATGATGGAAGCTCTTTATACCACTTTTGGTGTGGCAATTCTGGCAACCGTTATTTCGACTGTAGTGGGAACCATTACGGCTATCGGACTGAGTAAATCAAAGAAAATTATCCGTGATGTGGTGGATCAGATTAATAATCTGCCGATGATGAATCCGGATATTGTAACTGCTATTGGATTTATGCTGCTGTTCGTCACTTTCCGTGTGGAAAAGGGATATGCCACCATGCTGCTTGCACATATTGCATTTTGTATTCCATATGTCATGTTGTCTGTAATGCCGAAAATCCGTTCCTTGGATAAGAACCTGGCAGACGCAGCTATGGATCTGGGGGCGACACCTTGGCAGGCTCTTACCAAAGTCATTGTGCCGCAGATTACACCGGGAATTATTTCCGGGGCTTTGATTGCATTTACCATGTCGGTGGACGATTTTATCATTTCTTATTTCGTAACCGGACGTGGGATAAAGAACTTAAGTATTATGGTTTATACCATGAGTAAACGTGTGAACCCAAGTATCAATGCTATTTCTACACTGGTGGTGGTAATTATCACGATTGCGTTGGTTCTGCTGAATGTGATTCCAATGTTTGCGAAGAAGAAAGAGATGCTAAGTGGAAATCGCAGACGGAAAGTTCTGGTTCCTGTTGCAGCAATTGTGACTATTGCATTGCTGGGGGGCGTGTTCTATTACCATGGAGGAAGCAGTGCAAGACCATTTGAAGGACAGACCCTGCATATTTATAACTGGGGCGAATACACAGGAGAAAATATTATCAGTGATTTTGAAGAAGAAACAGGGGCCAAAGTGGTGATGGAAAACTTTGATTCCAACGAGCAGATGTATATCAAGGTTGCAAATGGGGAATCTTTCGATCTTCTTGTTCCGAGTGATTATATGATACAGCGTCTGATAGAAGAAGATTATCTTCAGAAATTAGATAAGTCCAAACTGGACTGCATGGATAAGCTGGCCGATTACGTGAAAGGACTTCCTTATGACCCGGACAATGAATATTCAGTACCATATTTCTGGGGAACGGTTGGAATCGTTTATGATAAGACAAATGTTGACCTTGCGGATTTGGAAAAAGAGGGCTATAACATTTTCTTGGATGAGAAATATAAAGGCGATATTTATCTGTATGATTCAGAACGAGATTCCTTTATGATGGCATTAAAGGCTCTTGGATATTCCATGAATACAGAAAATGAATCCGAGATTCAGGAAGCTTATGACTGGCTGGTGCAGTGTGTGCAGACCATGAAGCCGGAAATCGTAACGGATGAAATCATTGACAACATGGCGCAGGGCAGAAAGGCACTGGGACTGATTTATTCCGGAGATGCAGCTTATGTCATGAGTGAAAATGAAGATATGGGATTCTATCTGCCGACGGAGGGAACCAACCTCTGGTCAGATGCCATGGTCATTCCAAAGAATGCAAAGAATCCGGAACTGGCTCATGCCTATATCAACTTTGCATCGGATTATGAAGGTGCATATGATAATTCCAGTTATGTAGGCTATACCTCAGCTAACAAAGAGGTTATGGAAGACCTTTATGGGGAAGGCGGAGAGTATGAAGGCATTGATGCTTATATGCCGAGAGTCGGATATGAGAAAGATGAAGTCTTTGTATACAATGAAGATACCAAAAAGATTATCAGTAACTTGTGGAGTAAGGTAAAAATAGCTGCAAGTAATGCAAAATAATGACGTTTTATAGAAGATAAGTCGTAGCTTGTCGTAGTCTGTCGGACGAAACAAGCATACGACTTATTTTTTGCTGAAATTTTATCACATAAAATGGGAAAATATGGTACAATGTTAAAAAGGTAAAAATATAAAAGAGGTTTTTTATGGAACACGATAAAGGAAATGTATTGAATAGTGCTACAATAGAAAAAGAACTGGAGATACAGTCTACATTATTGGATTGCGTACGGACACTTTCAGAGATAGAGGACACAAGGCTTGCAATTGACTCTTTTCTGAAAATTTTGGCTGAATATTATCAGGCTGACCGTGCTTATATTTTTGAATTTTCAAATGATAATCAGAAGATGGATAATACATATGAGTGGTGCAAAGAAGGTGTGGTTCCGGCCATAGACATTCTTCAGAATCTGGATATCCATCTGATCGATCTATGGATGGACAAGTTTATGCAGGGGGGAGCATTCTATCTGTCTTCACTTGAGCATCAGTATGCGAAGGACTCGAATGAATACCGCATTCTGCATGGGCAGAATATAGAGAGTCTGATTGCAGCACCGCTTATGAAGAACAAAGATATTGTAGGGTTTGTTGGAGTGGACAACCCTACTATCAATATTGATTCCAAGGTGCTCATTGTATCGATTACTTCATTTATTTATAATGATATCAGGCGAAGAAAGAATATGGAGATGCTCAGAAAGCTGAGTTACTTTGATTCCCTTACCAATGCCTATAACCGGAATGCATATTTTGATGAACTGGAAAAGCTAGAGAAAGAGAGTGAAGGAACGCTTGGGATTGTTTATGTGGATGTGAATGGACTGAAACGGGTAAATGATACCCTGGGACATAAAGCAGGGGACCGACTGATTGTCAGTGTCGCAGATAAGTTGTTTCAGTATCTGCCGGGTGGGGAAGTATACCGGACTGGTGGTGATGAATTTATTGTATTCTGCAAAAATATATCAGAAACAGAATTTCAGATTATGATAGATAATCTGCAGAACAGTTGGAATGAAGAAAGTTCAGCTGCGACAGGCGATATCTGGATAGATAAGATTGAACAGGTGGAAAGCAAGGTATCTGCGGCAGAAAAGAAGATGTATGTAAGAAAACGAAAATTTTATGAGCGGCGGGGAATGGACCGCAGGGGCGATGCCCGGAGATAAAGAGGAAAAACAGGCTTACCAGTGTGATTTGGATACATATTCTGAGGATGTGTATCTGAACTGGGTAAGCCTGATTTCGTATCTGGTTGACAAATGTAAGGCATAGGCATAAAATAAATATACTAAAAAAGAAGTTGCAAAAATGAGTGTGGGAGGAAAGAAAATGAGCAGAATCGAGCAGGAAATACATGGTATTATAGACAGTTTGATAAGTGATTACGATAAAGACAGACCAATTGATAAAATGAATAATCTGGGAAACCAGCCTGACAAAGAGAAAATTACGGATATCATTGACAAGCTTTTCAAAATTATGTATCCGGGGTATTTTCGTGACCGCTCGCATAAAGTCTATGATATGCGTAATTATACAACCATGCTTATTGAAGATGTGATGTATCGTCTGAATCAGCAGATAAAAACAGCACTCCGGTTTAGTCCTGAAAATAAGGAAAAAGAGGATACATTCTTTGAGGATGAGGCAGAACGCCTTTCTGTTGCATTTTTTAAGAAAATTCCAGAAATCAGAACATATCTGGACACAGATTTACAGGCAGCCTTTGACGGAGATCCGGCGGCTTATTATAAAGACGAAATTATTTTGGCATATCCTGGTTTTTATGCAATTACAGTAAACCGGATTGCCCATGAACTTTTTATACTGGGAGTTCCGATGATTCCGAGAATTATGACAGAACATGCACACAGTCTTACAGGAATTGACATTCATCCGGGTGCAACTATTGGCAAATATTTCTTTATTGATCATGGAACGGGTATTGTTATCGGAGAAACAACAGAGATTGGTGAACATGTGAAGATATATCAGGGTGTTACATTAGGTGCACTTTCTACCAGAGGCGGACAGAGTCTTCGCGGAGTAAAGAGACATCCAAAACTGGAGGATAATGTGACTATTTACGCGGGTGCTTCTATTTTAGGTGGAAATACGGTAATTGGAGAAGGTGCTGTAATCGGAAGTAACGTATTTATCACCAATTCAGTTGAGCCGGGAGCACGTGTAAGTATCAAGAATCAGGAATTGCATATTAAAATGGGTCAGAAGTCTGTGGTGGAGAAGTGTAATCTGGAGCAGGAAGAACCATGGGAAACTGATGACTGTAAGGCTTAAACCATATGAAAGTCAAAATAAGAAAAGAAGAGCAGGCTATTAGAGAAAAGTATATTTTCATACAAAACATTACAAGTTTGCGACTTGAAACCATTATTAGCAAATGTTATAATGGTTATTGATAAACAAAATGCTCTCTGGTATGTAGGGCAAATGGGAGGACACAATTTGAAAAGTAATATTTTTTTGGAGAATACTCCGAAGTTTACCTTTGAGGACTATATGTCCTTTAATAAAGAATCGCGTGGAAATATGGGAGATATGCTTCCGGTTCAAGTATACCGTCTGCTGGAATATTCGCTGAGAGAAGAATTGGTGGAACGGTTGGGAAAGGATGCTCAGATTGATATTTTCCGAAAAGCAGGATATCGTGTGGGAGTTTATTTTGTAAACCATTTTCTGGATATGACACTTTCCCTGAATCAATTTGTAGCACAGCTTCAGCAGAAGATGGAGGAAATGAAGATAGGTGTACTCAGATTGGAGCAGATTGATGAGACGGCTGGGAAGTTTGTCCTTACTGTCGCAGAAGATGCGGATTGTTCGGGGCTTCCGGTCCTTGGACAGACTGTATGTAACTATGATGAAGGTTTTATTGCTGGAATTTTATCTACTTATACAGGAAAGCCATATACAGCTATAGAAGTAGACTGCTGGGCCACTGGAGACAGAGTGTGCCGGTTCCGGGCAGAAGTGCATCAGGATTAGAAGAGAAGGAGAAGAATCATATATCATATGGAAAATCGGGATAATCGAAATTGTGAATTATTATTTGAGTATCTTCGAAGCATTTTATACGACTCCGAGATTCGTACTTTGGACATAGAGACTTTGGATGAACCCTTCAGAAAGCTGGGGATGGGTCTGCAGTATTTAGAAGAAGCGGTCAAAGAAATGAAGTCCTATACTGCTGATTTGGCAGTTGGCAATTTGTCAGGAGCGTATCCTGCAAGGGAAAATTTTCTGTGTGAGAATTTGAAAAGCCTGCATGCCAATCTGAATCATCTGACACTTCAGGCGAAGCTGGTGGCAGCAGGAGACTATTCCCAACAGGTTTCGTATATGGGAGAATTTTCTGATGCATTTAATACTATGATAAAGCAGCTCCGAGAACGGGATGAACTGCTGAAGCGTGAGGCTGAAAGAGAAAAGGAGAGGGCAGACAGCCTGTCAGACCATGCATATATGGACTCCCTTACTTATATAGGAAATCGGTATTATTTTGAGGAACAGATGACAGCTTTGTTAAATCAGCAGGAGCCGTTCATTCTGTGTTATCTGGACTTAGACCATTTGAAATATGTCAATGACAGATATGGACATATAGAAGGTGATAAGTACTTAAAATATTTTGTAGAAGTAGTGAAAAAACGGATTCGGGACGGTGATATTTTCGCCAGAATTGGTGGAGATGAGTTTTGCATTATTTTTCAGAAATGTGAAAAGCAAGTTGTACAGAAGAAGATGGAAGATATTTTGACTGAATTTCAGAATACAGACTGTAAAGATTACATTGCAGGTTTCAGTTATGGGATTCTGGAAGTGCTGAAGTCGGAAAATGTACCAGGTATCGGTGAGGTTTTAGAAGCAGCAGATGCAGTAATGTATGAGCAGAAACGAATGCGTAAGAAAGAATACAAAAAAGAACTGGAATAATTGAATTGAGATAAGATGGAAAAGGATATCTGGAAAGGATATCCTTTTTGTCTGACAAAATTTTATTTATCTGTTGAAAATTCAACATTAATTTGGTAAAGGATTTTTTATAATGCAGATGTAATACGAAATCCACAAAATGTTATTGTATGAGGAGGACAACAATATGAATCAGAAAATGTTTTGCTTTCAGTGTGAACAGACTGCCGGCTGCGCAGGGTGTACAGGGGCAGCAGGTGTCTGTGGGAAAAAGGCAGATACCGCAAAGCTTCAGGATAAGCTGACCGGAGCACTGATTGGAATTGCCAGAGCATGTGATGGTAACGAACATTTAATTTCCGAAGCTACAGATAAATTAATGATAGAAGGACTGTTTACCGCAGTAACCAATGTCAATTTTGATAATGAAACCATTCAGAAGCTGATGGACAGAATAGAAGAAGAAAAAAGAAACTGTATTCCAATGTGTTATGAATGTGAATCTCCTTGTGGGAAAAATAATGATTATGATATGGAATTGCTCTGGAATGCACCGGAAGATATCCGTTCACTTAAATCTCTGATTTTATTCGGAATCAGAGGAATGGCAGCTTATGCATATCATGCGGCTGTACTTGGTTATACAGATAAAGAAGCGAACCGCTTTTTCTATAAGGCACTTTTTGCAATTGGGATGGACTGGGGCATGGATGAACTGCTGCCAATCGTTATGGAAGTGGGAGAAGTCAATTTAAAATGCATGGCACTTCTTGATAAGGCAAATACAGAGACCTACGGAAATCCAAGTCCGGTAGAAGTACCGCTTATGGTAGAAAAGGGACCATTTATTGTAATTACGGGTCATGATTTATATGATTTGAAACAGCTTCTGGAGCAGACAGAGGGAAAAGGAATCAATATCTATACTCACGGTGAAATGCTTCCGGCACATGCTTATCCGGAGCTGAAGAAATACAAACATCTGAAAGGAAATTTTGGAACCGCATGGCAGAACCAGCAGAAAGAATTTGCTAATCTTCCGGCGCCGGTTCTGTTTACAACCAACTGTCTCATGCCGCCAAAGGAAAGCTATGCAGACCGTGTATTTACCACAGAAGTGGTAGAATTCCCGGAAATGGTGCATATTGGAGAAGATAAGGATTTTACACCGGTTATCGAAAAGGCACTGGAACTTGGCGGATATGCAGAGGATACCCAGTTTACCGGAATTAATGGCGGAACAAAGGTGATGACCGGATTCGGACACAATGCAGTACTTTCTGTAGCCGATAAGGTTGTGGAAGCAGTGAAAAATGGAGACATCAAGCATTTCTTCCTGGTTGGTGGATGTGATGGAGCGAGAGCAGGAAGAAATTATTATACAGAGTTTGTAAAACAGACACCGGCTGACAGTGTGATACTCACACTTGCATGCGGAAAATACCGGTTTAATGATTTAGACCTTGGAACTGTGGCAGGACTTCCACGTATCATGGATATGGGACAGTGTAACGATGCATACAGTGCAATTCAGGTGGCAGTGGCACTGGCAGAGACATTTGGCTGTGGTGTTAATGATCTGCCATTATCCATGGTATTATCCTGGTATGAGCAGAAAGCGGTCTGCATCCTGCTGACACTGTTACACCTTGGAATCCAGAATATTTTATTAGGGCCAACACTGCCTGCATTTATTTCGCCAAATGTTTTGAACATACTGGTAGAAAATTATAATATCGGTGTGATTTCTACACCGGAAGAAGATTTAAAGAAGCTACTTCAGAAGTAAAATAGGATACATAATTTCTCCTGATTTTCCACATACTACCCATATAGTATAAATATGGAAAGTATGCAGGAAACAGGAGGAATTATACACGTATGAAAGCAACAGGTATTGTCCGGCGGATTGATGACCTTGGGAGAGTCGTGATTCCAAAGGAAATTCGAAGAACCCTGCGGATCCGTGAAGGGGATCCGATGGAAATATATACGGACCGGGAGGGGCAGATTATTCTAAAAAAATATTCTCCACTGGGTGAAATGGGAAATTTTGCGCAGTCTTATGTGGAGAGCCTGGCTCAGACCACCCGTTTTTTTGTCTGTATTACAGATACGGAACAGGTGCTTGCGGCAGCAGGACCGGGAAAGAAAGAATTTCTGGAACAGCCTGTTACAAGGCAACTTAGAGAAGCAATTGTAAGACGAGAAAATTTCCAGGCACAAAGTGGGGAAAAACGGTTTCTGAAGGTGACACCGGAACAGGAAGATGGATACTTAAGTCAGGTAGTGTGTCCCGTGATTTCGGAAGGGGATGCAATCGGAGCTGTCGTAATTCAGACAAAAGAAGGAAAAGGAAGTATAAGCGAAATGGAAAGAAAGCTTGCATCCTGCGCAGCACTTTTTCTTGGTAAACAGATGGAGCAATAAAACTTGCTCCATTTTTTTGTGTGTGTTAATATAGATGTTATGTTGTACGAAAGGAAGAACACCATGAAATCTTTACTAAAATATTTAAAGAAATATAAAAAGGAATCGATTCTGGCACCGCTGTTTAAAATGTTGGAAGCGTCTTTTGAATTGCTGGTTCCGCTCGTCATGGCATCCATTATTGATGTGGGAATTGAAGGCGGGGATACAGGATACGTTGTTCGTATGTGCCTGATTATGATAGCACTTGGTCTGATAGGACTGGTATGTTCCGTGACGGCCCAGTATTTTGCGGCAAAGGCAGCGACTGGCTTTACCACAGAATTACGATATGTATTGTTTGGACATATTCAGAAATTCAGCTATACCGAGATGGACCATCTTGGTACTTCAACACTGATTACAAGAATGACCAGTGATTTGAATCAGATACAGACCGGTGTAAATCTGGTATTGCGTCTGTTTATGCGTTCCCCATTTATTGTATTCGGTGCTATGATTATGGCATTTACGGTGGACGCCACGGCGGCACTTGTTTTCGTGGTTGCAATTCCGCTGTTGTCCGTGATTGTATTTGGAATTATGCTTGTCACCATGCCTTTATACAAGAAGGTCCAGAGCTATCTGGATAAGGTACTCCTTGTAACGAGAGAAAATTTAACAGGTGTTCGTGTGATTCGTGCATTTCACAAAGAGGAAAGCGAACAGAAGCAGTTTGAAGATACGAATGAACTGTTGACAAATGCCCAGAAATTTGTGGGAAGAATTTCAGCACTTTTGAATCCACTGACTTATATTATTGTAAATGCGGCAATCATGGGACTGATTTATATCGGTGCTATCCGGGTAAATATCGGGCTGCTTACGCAGGGGCAGGTTGTGGCACTGGTTAATTATATGTCGCAGATTCTGATTGAACTTGTGAAGCTTGCTAATCTGTTGATTACAACGACTAAGGCTATTGCATGTGGAAACCGCGTCGCAAGCGTACTTGCAGTTGAAAATTCCATGAAAAATGGAAAAGATACGTTGCAGGAAGTGACAGAAGAACCTATGGTGGAATTCCAGCACGTATCCCTGGTCTATAAGGATGCGGGAGAGGCAGCTCTTTCTGATATTTCCTTTTCTGTAAAGAAAGGTGAAACCGTAGGAATCATCGGAGGAACAGGTTCCGGAAAAACATCACTGGTTCACCTGATTCCAAGATTTTACGATGCTACAGAGGGAAAAGTAGTTATTGCTGGAAAAGATATCAAAGATTATGAAGTGGAGAATCTGCGGAAACATATGGGAATTGTTCCGCAGAAGGCAGTTTTGTTTAAAGGAACCATCGAGGAAAATTTGCGATGGGGGAATCCAGATGCAACCAAAGAAGATTTGGAAGAGGCACTGGAAATATCCCAGTCCAGAGAGTTTGTTGAGGCGAAAGAAGACAAGTGGCAGTTCCAGATTGAGCAGGGAGGAAAGAACTTATCCGGCGGACAGCGTCAGCGTCTGACTATTGCAAGAGCACTGGTGCGCCAACCGGAGATTCTGATTTTGGACGATAGTGTGTCTGCACTGGATTTCGCAACAGATGCAAAGCTGAGACATGCACTTGGAGAAATGAAGAAGAAACCAACCTTATTTATCGTTTCCCAAAGGGCATCATCTCTTTTGCAGGCGGATAAGATTCTGGTACTGGATGACGGAAAGCTGGTAGGATGTGGCAGACATGAGGAACTGCTGAAGTCGTGTGATGTTTATCAGGAAATCTATTATTCCCAGTTTCCGAAGGAGGATGAGAACGATGCAGAATAAAAAGAGTCAGAGTGAGACGATAAAGAAAGTATTCCGTTATCTGGGAAAATATCGAATTTTTGTAGTGATTTCGATTTTGATGGCAATGGCAAGCGTTGCACTTACCCTTTATGTTCCGAAACTTACCGGAAATGCTATTGATTATATCATCGGGCCGGAGCAGGTAGATTTTACGAAGGTTTTTCAGATTTTAATAAAAATCGGAGTGGCAACGCTTCTGATTGCACTTGTGCAGTGGATTATGAATATCTGCAATAATAAGATGACCTATCAGGTGGTGCAGGACATTCGAAACGAGGCATTTGAAAAGCTGGAAATCCTTCCACTGAAATATATTGACGGACATCCTCACGGTGAGATTGTGAGCCGCGTAATTGCTGATGTAGACCAGTTTGCTGACGGTCTTCTGATGGGATTTACCCAGGTGTTTACGGCAGTGGCTACGATTATCGGAACCTTAGGGTTTATGCTTTCTATCAATGTTAAAATTACGATGGTGGTAGTACTCATTACACCGGTGTCATTTCTGGTTGCCAATTTTATTTCCAAACGAACGTTTTCTATGTTTAAGCTGCAGTCAGAGACAAGAGGAAGACAGACCGGACTGATTGATGAAATGATTGAAAATCAGAAAGTAGTACAGGCATTTGGAAAGGGCGAAGATGTGCTGCAGGAGTTTGGAGAAATCAATGAAGAACTGAGAGCCTGCTCCTTAAAAGCAATTTTCTTTTCTTCTCTTACAAATCCGTGTACCCGTTTTGTAAACAGTCTGGTGTATACAGGAGTTGGATTTACCGGTGCATTAGCGGTCATTCGCGGTTATATGAGCGTAGGACAGTTGTCCTGCTTCTTAAGTTATGCAAACCAGTATACGAAGCCGTTTAATGAGATTACCGGTGTCATTACAGAACTTCAGAATGCCATTGCCTGCGCACAGCGTATTTTTGACTTAATCGAAGAAGAACCACAGATTCCGGATGCAGTGGATGCAGTGGACTTAACAGATATTTCCGGTGAAGTAGAGATTAAGAATGTCTGCTTCTCTTATTTGCCGGAGCAGAAGCTAATTGAGGACTTTAACTTACACGTACAGCCGGGACAGAGAATTGCGATTGTAGGGCCTACGGGATGTGGAAAGACTACACTCATTAATCTCCTTATGCGTTTTTATGAGGTAAAGAGTGGTCAGATTTCGGTGGATGAAGTTGATATCAGGGACATGACCAGAAAGAGTCTCCGTACCGGTTATGGTATGGTGCTTCAGGAAACATGGCTGAAGTCCGGCACTATCCGGGACAATATTTGCATGGGAAGACCGGATGCGACAGAAGAGGAAATGCTGGCTGCATCAAAGGCAGCTTATGCAGATGCCTTTATCCGCAGACTTCCACAGGGATATGATACGTATATTTCCGAGGATGGTGGAAATCTGTCTCAGGGACAGAAGCAGCTTTTGTGCATTGCGAGAGTCATGCTCAGTAATCCGAAAATGCTGATTCTGGATGAAGCAACTTCTTCCATTGATACTAGAACTGAGATGAAAATCCAGGAGGCTTTTGCCAAATTGATGGAAGGCAGAACAAGTTTCATTGTTGCACACAGACTTTCTACGATTAAAGAAGCGGATTTGATTCTGGTTATGCGGGATGGAAAGATTATTGAACAGGGCAGTCATGAGACATTGTTGAAACAGGGCGGATTTTATCAGCAGCTTTACCAAAGTCAGTTTTAGAAAATGTGACAAGCACAAAAGAGGGAGAATATTTTCAGATTTTTTTTCATAAATTCTCTTAGAAAGAGAAGGAGGAAATACTATGGAAAGAAAAAAGGAAAATGAAACCCGGATTGGCAGCTTTATCAAGTCGCTGCTTGCAGCATATGTGGTAAGCTGTATCATGTTATTTCTTTTAAGTTTTTTGTTATACAAGTTTGATTTATCGGAGCAGACAGTACAGATAGGCATTATTTTAACCTATATACTGTCTGCTTTTGTTGGTGGATTTGTAATGGGGAAAAAAGCAAAAACAAGACGATTCTTGTGGGGGATGGCTGTTGGTATTTTGTATTTTGCTTTTCTGGCATGCATTTCTTTTGGAGTATACCGTTCTGCTTTTCGGGGAACAGAATGGATTCTTGCCTTTGTGTTCTGTACAGCAGGAGGAATGGCAGGCGGTATGATGTCCTGAAAATGGGTGTGGTATGAGAAAAACGATTTGCAATATTAGAGAAAATTGTAGAGAAAAAGGGAGAAATGTGTTATAATCCACTGCGTCGATAAACGTGGAAGGAGAGGCATAGTGATGTATAAAGAAGTATCAAAGAATATGCTGACATTTATAAAAAACAGTCCTTCCGCATTCCATGCTGTTCAGAATATGAAAGAAGAGCTTGCAGCGAATGGATATGTGGAGTTGTTAGAAGGAAAAGAATGGACAATTTCTCCTGGCGGAAAATATTTTGTCATAAGAAATGGCTCCAGTATCATTGCATTTCAGGTGGGAACAGAACTGGAGAATTATGGGTTCCATGTTGTGGCCTCTCACAGTGATTCGCCGACCTTTAAGGTAAAAGAAAATGCGGAACTTGAAGTGCGTGGAAAGTATACCCAACTGAACACCGAAGGATATGGAGGAATGCTCTGCGCCACATGGATGGACAGACCATTATCTGTTGCCGGGCGTGTATTGGTGTGGGAAGATAACCGGATTGAAACTAGATTATTGAAAATTGACCGGGATTTACTTATGATTCCGAACGTTGCTATTCATATGGACCGGACGGTAAATGATGGTTACAAATATAATAAGCAGATAGACATGCTGCCGCTTTTTGGAGGAGCAGATACAAAAAAGGGCGATTTTAAGAAATTAATTGCTGCAGAGCTTGGCGTGGATGAGTCTGCAATATATGGCAGTGACTTGTATTTGTATAATCGCATGGAACCATCCATCTGGGGAGCGAATGAAGAGTTTATTTCCGCTCCACATCTGGATGACCTTCAGTGTGCTTATTCCGCATTACAGGGATTCTTACAAGGACAGAATTCTAAAAATATCAATGTAATGGCGTGCTATGATAATGAAGAGGTCGGTTCCGGTACCAAGCAGGGAGCAGGTTCTACATTCCTGTATGACGTGTTTCACAGGGTAAATACTGCACTTGGAAAGCCGGAAGAAGCATATTACCGGGCACTTGCAAACAGTTTTATGCTAAGCGCGGATAATGCTCATGCGGTGCATCCGAATCATCCGGAAAAGACGGATGCGGTCAATTGTGTATATATGAATGAAGGAATCGTAGTGAAGTCTCATGCAGGACAGAAATATACTAGCGATGCGGTGAGCATTGCAATTTTCCGTAAAATCTGTGAGGCGGCAGGTGTACCTGTCCAGTTCTTTGCCAACCGTTCTGATATGACAGGAGGAAGTACACTGGGAAATATTTCTTCCACAAAGGTTGCCATGAATTCCGTTGACATCGGACTTCCACAGCTTGCCATGCACTCTTCTTATGAGACTGCAGGAGTAAAAGATACCTATTACATGGTAAAAGCCATGGAAATGTTTTATAAAACAACACTTTTTGAGGTATCAGAAGGTGCATGGAATATTGACGTTCAGGCATAAGTCTGTTATACTTGCTAAGATTGTGAAATAGAAGACGGAAAGAGAAAGGAAGTAACAAAATGAAAAAGAATAAGGGCGTTTTGAGCCTTATCCTGATTGCGGCACTGACAGTGCTCCTGGGCTTTACATGCATTGTTGGATTTGGGGAAAACCACACTGGGTCAGCGAGAAATATTAAACTGGGACTGGACTTAAATGGTGGTGTAAGTATTACTTATCAGGTAAAAGGAGATACTCCTACATCAGAGCAGATGTCAGATACCATTTACAAGTTACAGAAGCGTGTAGAACAGTATAGTAAGGAAGTAAGTGTGTATCAGGAGGGTGACGACCGGATTAATATCGAAATTCCGGGTGTTACCGATGCAAATGCTATCCTGGAAGAACTTGGTAAACCGGGTTCACTGGAATTTCAGGATATGGATGGCAATGTAGTTCTGGATGGAACAGATGTTAAGAGCGCAGAAGCAAAGACACAGCAGAACCAGACTACAAAAGCAAACGAATATGTGGTTGTTCTGTCTCTTACAGATGAAGGAACTACCAAGTTTGCTCAGGCAACAACAGATAATCTTGGCAAACAGATTGCCATTGTCTATGATGGGGAAACAATCAGTTCTCCAGTTGTAAACAATGTGATTGATGGTGGAGAAGCATATATTTCCGGCATGAGCAGCTATGAAGCAGCAGAAAACCTTGCTTCTACCATTCGTATCGGTGGACTCCAGCTTGAACTGGAAGAACTCCGTTCGAACGTAGTTGGAGCACAGCTTGGTTCCGCAGCAATTGAGACAAGCTTAAAAGCAGGTGTAATCGGACTTGCTATTGTATTTGTGTTCATGTGTATTGTATATTTGCTTCCAGGATTTGCATCAAGTATTGCACTTTTAATTTACACAGGTATTGTCATTGTACTTTTGAATGCGTTTAACATTACCCTGACACTTCCGGGTATCGCGGGTATCATCCTTGGTATTGGTATGGCGGTTGATGCGAATGTTATTATTTTCGCACGTGTGCGTGAAGAAATTTCAGCAGGAATCAGTGTAAAGACTGCACTGAAAAATGGTTTCCAGAAAGCCATGTCTGCAATTCTGGATGGTAATATTACTACTTTGATTGCAGCTTTAGTGCTTTGGATTAAAGGTTCCGGAACAGTAAAAGGATTTGCACAGACACTGGCACTTGGTATCATTGTATCTATGTTTACTGCACTGGTGGTTACAAGACTTATCATATTTGCGTTCTATGCAATCGGTATCCGTGATGTGAAGTTCTATGGAAAAACAAAAGAAGTAAGAAAGCCAATCGATTTTCTCGGAAAGAGAAAATACTTCTTTGCACTTTCTGCACTTGTGATCGTGATTGGTTTCGTAGCTATGGGAATCCAGTCAGCAAATGGAAACGGTGCATTGAATTACAGTCTTGATTTCAAGGGTGGAACTTCTACCAATGTAACATTTAACGAAGATTATTCTATTGAAGAAATTGACGAAAAGATTGTTCCGGTTGTAGAAGAAACAGTCGGAGATAAGAATGTTCAGACTCAGAAGGTAAAAGGAACAAATCAGGTTATTATTAAGACAAAAGCACTTGACCTTGATGGAAGAGAAGCACTGAATAAAGCATTGGTAGATAACTTCGGTGTAGATGACTCTCTGATTACAGCAGAAAATATCAGTTCTACTGTAAGTTCAGAAATGCGTCAGGATGCAATTATTGCTGTTGCTATCGCAACTATTTGTATGTTGATTTACATCTGGTTCCGCTTCAGTGATATCCGTTTCGCTACAAGTGCGGTTATCGCATTGATACATGACGTACTGGTTGTACTTACTTTCTATGCGATTGCAAGAGTATCGGTAGGTAATACATTTATCGCTTGTATGCTTACTATTGTCGGTTACTCCATTAATGCAACCATCGTTATTTTTGACCGTATCCGTGAAGAAATGAAGTATAAGAGAAGAGATGAAGATTTGGCGGATGTGGTAAACAAGAGTATTACATACACATTGACAAGAAGTATTTATACTTCCTTTACAACAATTGTAATGGTTGCAGTATTATATATTCTTGGTGTAAGCTCCATTAAAGAATTTGCAAGTCCGCTTATGGTTGGATTTATCGGTGGAGCATACTCATCTGTATGCATTACAGGTGCACTTTGGTATGTAATGAAGAAGCATTCCAAAAAGAAAGCATAAATTTAGCAAAAGCGCAAAATAAAGAATAAGAATGTGCCCTGGCACATTCTTATTTTCTATTTCATTAGAAAAGGATATCTGGTAAAAGAAATTGGTAGGAAGGGATAAGATGGAAAAGTGGGTTTTATTAAGAAAAGGAGCTGATTTTGAACATATCAGCCAAAAATTTCATGTCAGTCCCAGAATTGCATCTCTGATTCGGAACCGGGAGATTGTCGGAGATGAAGCGATTGAACGGTATCTGCACGGGACAATAGCTGATTTGTACGATGGTATGTTGATAAAAGACATGGATAAGGCAGTTGCGGTTCTGACAGAGAAAATCCGTGAAGGCAGACGAATCCGTATCATCGGTGATTATGATATAGATGGAGTCCAGGCAACTTATATTCTGATGGAAGGATTCCGACGTCTGGGAGCTGTTGTGGACAGCGATATCCCGGATAGAATGACAGATGGATATGGACTGAATCAGAACCTCATAGACCGGGCACTGGAAGCAGGAATTGATACCATCGTGACTTGCGACAATGGGATTGCAGCGGCAAAAGAGATTGCGTATGCCAAGAGTCTTAATATGGCAGTCGTTGTGACGGACCATCACGAAGTACCATTTGAAGAACAGGATGGAGTCCGCTCTTATCTGATTCCTCCTGCAGATGCAGTGGTGGACCCTAAGAGAGAGGACTGCCCTTATCCTTTTAAAGAACTTTGCGGTGCGGCGGTGGCATATAAGCTGGTGGAAGCGCTTACTGAAGCCATGGGAGCAGATGCAGAAGAAGTGGATTATCTGATGGAGAATGTGGCCATCGCAACCATCGGAGATGTGATGGATTTGAAGGATGAAAATCGGATTTTTGTAAAACAGGGTCTGGAAATGCTGGAACACACTAGAAATCTTGGACTTCAGGCATTAATCGAATGTACTGGAATCAACAAAGAGGCAATCAGTCCATACCACATTGGATTCGTGCTTGGTCCATGTATCAATGCTTCGGGAAGACTGGATACGGCAAAACGGGCACTGGCACTGCTGAATGCCAAAGAGAAGAAAGAGGCAGATGTGCTTGCGGGAGATTTGAAAGCGTTAAATGACAGCAGAAAAGATATGACAGCCCGTGCTCTTGAGGATGCTTTGATTCAGGTGGAAACAACGGAAATCCGGGAAGATGATGTGTTGGTCATCTATTTGCCGGACTGCCATGAAAGTCTGGCAGGGATTGTAGCCGGAAAAGTGCGGGAAAAATATTACAAGCCTGTATTTGTATTAACCAGAGCGGCAGAAGGACTGAAAGGTTCGGGACGCTCTATTGAGACATGGCATATGTATGAAGGAATCCACAGATGCGCCCATCTTCTTACAAAGTACGGAGGGCATAAGATGGCGGCGGGTTTATCGATGCCGGAAGAAAATCTGGATGCTTTCCGCAGGCTTATTAATGAAAAATCCGGAATTACGGAAGACGATTTGGCAGAAAAAATTTCCATAGATATGCAGCTTCCATTTTCCTGTATTACGGAATCTTTTATAAGGGAATTAAGTGTGCTCGAACCCTTTGGAAAAGGGAATACGAAGCCGTTGTTTGCGGAACGGAATGTACTGGTTAAAAGTGCCCGTATTCTCGGAAAAAACCAAAATGTACTGAAACTCAGGGTAGAAGACCAGAGTCGGAAACAGATGGATGCGGTGTATTTTGGAAATATTTCGGATTTTCAGACTTACATAGCCGGAAAATATGGAAGGGATGCTATGGAGCAGTTACTTCGTGGAAATGGAAGCGGCATATTCATGGCATTTACCTATTATCCGGATATCAATGAGTATCAGGGCATAAAAAACGTACAGATTATCGTACAGAATTATAAATAAATTTTGAAAAATAAAAAAAATATGTTATACTAAAGAATATTCTGAAATTTTTGACTAAAGGGTGGAATGGATTATGAAAAAATTAGAAGATTATGTGGTAACAATTCCAGATTTTCCGGAAAAAGGAATCATGTTCCGGGATGTAACAAGCATTTTGGAAGATAAAGACGGATTAAAGCTTGCAATTGATTCTTTACAGGAACTTATGAAAGACAAAGAATTTGACGTGATTATCGGGCCGGAATCAAGAGGATTTATTTTCGGTATGCCGCTGGCATATAATATGCACAAATCATTTGTACCTGTCCGTAAGAAGGGGAAACTTCCTTGTGAGACGGTATCTGTCACATATGAACTGGAATATGGAAGCGCAGAAATCGAGATTCATAAACGCTCCTTAAAACCTGGAGATAAAGTAATTATCGTAGATGACCTTATGGCTACGGGCGGAACAATCGAAGCGATTACCAAGTTAGTGGAAAGTCTTGGTGCAGAAGTAGTATCGGTTGTATGCGTCATGGAGCTTATGGGACTGAATGGAAGGAAAAAGTTACAGGGATATGATGTACAGAGTGTGATTCAGTATCCTGGTAACTAGTAAAGTGAGAGATTAGAAAATACGTGAGAAGGAGGGGGAAGATATGGCAGACGAATTTGGTATTGGACAAGAACAGTTAATAGAACCATCTGACAAAAAGCTGGAAATTGTAGATGGGCATGCTGTAAAGGCACCCGTTGATTATCAGAACCCGGATGAATTATATAAAAGCCTGATTGAACGTATCCGGAAGTATCATCCATCGGCAGATATTTCCATGGTAGAGAAGGCTTACCACATTGCGAAAAATGCGCATGAAGGACAGAAAAGAAAGTCGGGAGAAGAATACATTATCCACCCATTATGGGTTGCCACCATACTGGCACAACTGGAAATGGACAAAGAAACCATTGTTGCAGGTATGTTACACGATGTAGTGGAAGATACAGTTATGACCGATGAAGAAATCCGGCAGGAATTCGGTGACGAAGTGGCACTGATCGTAGACGGTGTTACCAAGCTGGGACAATTGTCTTATTCTACGGATAAGCTGGATGTACAGGCAGAGAATCTTCGTAAGATGTTTCTTGCCATGGCAAAGGATATCCGTGTCATTATTGTAAAGCTGGCTGACCGTCTGCACAATATGCGTACACTGGAATACATGAAGCCAGAAAAGCAGAAGGAAAAAGCGAAAGAAACCATGGATATCTATGCGCCAATCGCCCAGAGACTTGGTATTTCCAAGATTAAGATTGAACTGGACGATCTGGCATTGAAATATTCCAATCCGGAAGTGTTCTATGACCTTGTAAAGCAGGTAAATGCACGTAAGACAGAGCGTGAGGCATTTATCAAGCAGATTGTAGACGAAGTGTCCAAACATATGAAGAATGCTTCGATTGAGGCAGATGTCTATGGAAGGGTAAAGCATTTCTTCAGTATTTATAAAAAAATGGTCAATCAGGATAAAACCATTGACCAGATATATGACTTGTTTGCCGTGCGTATTATTGTAGATTCGGTACGGGACTGTTATGCGGCACTTGGTGTTATCCATGAGATGTACACACCGGTTCCAGGCAGGTTCAAAGACTTTATTGCCATGCCGAAACCGAATATGTATCAGTCTCTGCATACAACCCTGATGAGCTCCGTTGGACAGCCGTTTGAAATTCAGATCCGTACCAAGGAAATGCATAAGACGGCTGAATATGGTATTGCGGCACACTGGAAATACAAAGAGTCGGATGACGGCAAGAAGAGTGTGGAGACCAAAGAAGAAGAGAAGTTGAGCTGGCTTCGCCAGATTCTGGAATGGCAGACGGATATGTCGGACAACAAAGAGTTTATGAATCTTTTAAAAGGGGATTTGGACTTATTTGCAGAGGATGTATATTGCTTTACACCGAACGGAGATGTAAAGAATCTGCCGAACGGTTCTACGCCAATTGATTTTGCCTATGCGATTCATACGGCAGTCGGCAATAAGATGGTCGGGGCAAAGGTAAATGGAAAACTGGTCAGCATTGAATACAAGATTCAGAACGGTGACCGTATCGAAATCCTGACTTCCCAGAATTCCAAGGGACCGAGCCGTGACTGGCTGAATATTGTCAAGAGTACACAGGCGAAGAATAAAATCAATAACTGGTTTAAGAAAGAATTTAAAGAAGAAAACATCGTACGTGGAAAAGAATTACTTTCCTCTTATTGCAGAGCCAAGAGTCTGGTGCTTTCGGATTTGTTAAAGCCGAAATATATGCAGGCAGTGCAGGAAAAGTATGGTTTTAAAGACTGGGATTCCACACTGGCAGCACTTGGACATGGCGGTTTAAAGGAAGGCCAGATTGTCAACCGTCTGGTGGAAGAATACAGCAAAGACCATAAGAAAGAGATTACAGATGAGACCATTCTGGAAAAGGTGGCAGAGGCATCCAAGAATAAGGTACACGTTGCCAAATCCAAGAGTGGTATCGTGGTAAAAGGAATCGATGATATGGCAGTCCGGTTCTCCAGATGCTGTAATCCGGTTCCGGGAGACGAGATTGTGGGCTTTATTACCAGAGGACGTGGAATGTCAATCCACCGGACAGACTGCATCAATATTCTCCATCTTCCAGATGCGGAAAGAGCCCGTTTGATTCCAGCAGAATGGGGCAAACCGGAAGGCGGTACGGAAGCAGCAAGCTACATGGCTGAAATCAAGATTTATGCACAGGACAGACAAGGCTTGCTGATGGATATGACGAAGGTATTTACCGAGATGACCATTGATGTGAAATCAATGAATGTAAGAACCAGTAAGCAGGGAACGGCTACGATTGAAGCAGGCTTTATTGTAAATGGTCGGGATGAACTTGGACGTGTCATCGAAAAGCTCAGACAGTTGCCAGGAATCCTTGATATAGAACGAGCAGTGGGGTAAGAACAGAAATGAAGATTGAATTATTTGTAACAGGAATTATCAGTACAAATTGTTATATCGTGAGCAATGAAGAAACAAAAGAAGCTATTATTATTGACCCGGCAGGCATGACGAAAAAGATGATAGCTTATATTGAAGAAGAAGGACTGAAATTACAGGCAATTCTTCTGACGCACGGACATTTTGACCATATTATGGGTATTGATAAAACAATAGAAACCTTTGGTGAAATGCCAATCTATGTGGAAGAACATGATTTGGCACTTCTGAATAATGCAGACCAGAACGAGTCCATGATTTACACTTCAGGATACAGTCATCCGGGCGGAAATGTGATTCATGATGGCGATGTGCTTTCTTTCATTGGACATGACTTTCAGGTAATCCATACACCGGGCCATACCGCAGGCGGAGTCTGTTATTATGTGGCAGATGAAGGGGTACTTTTCAGTGGAGATACCTTATTCCGCTGTTCTGTAGGAAGATTTGATTTTGCTACCAGTAGTAAGGAAGACCTGATTCACTCTGTAAAAGACAAGTTGTTCTTATTGCCGGATGAAACCAATGTTCTTCCGGGACATAGTCATCCGACAACGATTGGATACGAAAAAGAACATAACCCATACGTGTAGAGAGGATATCGAGAGAATGATTTTAATCAAGTGTCAGAATGAACGATTTACCTATGATATGTATCATATTGTAAAATCATTTTTTCCCGATGCAGATATCACTCAGACAGTAGATGAAGAACAAGAATCGCTGATTACGATTTCCGTCGGAAGTGATTCTTGTTTTCTCATTTCAGAATCAGAGGAAGTGTGTTTTCGGGTACTGCCGGAGGAGATTGAAAAAATCGCAGAAAAGCGGGAACAAAAGCGTTTTATCAATAAAAAACTATACTGCTTTTTAAGTCAGCTTACGGGTGAAACTCATGCATGGGGAGATATGACGGGGGTTCGTCCGACCAAAATGATGATGGAGCAGTTAGAAGAAGGAAAATCAGATGACGAGATCGCCACTTATATGCATGAGGTCTATGTCGTGGAAGAAGAAAAAGCCAGACTGGGCATAGAAATCGCAAAAAGAGAGAAAGCACAGCTGGAAAAGCTGGATTATCAGGATGGATACAGCCTGTATATCGGAATTCCATTTTGCCCGACTACTTGTAGTTATTGTTCCTTTACATCTTATCCGCTTGCAAAATGGGAAAAACGGGTAGATGAATATGTGGATGCGTTATTAAAAGAGTTGTCTTATATTGCAGAAGTCTCCAAAGAAAAGAAGTTAAATGCGATTTATATGGGCGGTGGTACTCCGACTACTTTGAGTGCAGCCCAGATGGAGCGTGTATTATTCCATTTGGAGCAGAATTTCCATATGGAATATTTGCAGGAGTATACAGTAGAGGCAGGACGCCCGGACAGTATTACCAGAGAGAAACTAGAAGTGCTTTACAAACATCATGTGGGAAGAATTTCCATTAATCCGCAGACCATGCAGCAGAAGACTCTGGATTTAATCGGACGCAGACATACGGTGGAAGAGACCGTTCAGGCATTTCAACTGGCAAGAGAAATCGGATTTGACAATATCAACATGGATCTAATTGCGGGACTTCCGGAGGAAACACCGGCAGATATGGCAGATACTTTAAGACAGATTGAGGAGCTGATGCCGGACAGCCTGACGGTGCATGCACTGGCGATGAAGCATGGTTCCAGACTCAGCCGTGAGCGGGCAGAAGCCGAGGAAAGACCAAATTATAAGCAGATGGCAGTGGAACTGGAAGAAATGATTCATATGGCTGCCGACAGTGCAAGAAAGATGGGACTTCTTCCATATTATCTGTACCGCCAGAAGAATATTGCGGGAAATTTTGAAAATGTGGGCTATGCGAAGGTTGACAAAGCCGGAATATACAATATACTTATTATGGAAGAAAAACAGTCCATCGTTGCTGCGGGCGCAGGAGCATCGACAAAAGTGGTACTTCCATATGAAATTCCTGCTCCGGGAAGTAAGAACGGAAGGAAGACGAATTTGATTCGAATAGAGAACGTCAGGGATGTGAATGAATATATCACACGAATCGACGAAATGATAGAGCGAAAGGGAGAATGGCTATGGCGTTAAAGAAAAAGCCGGTTACCGGTATGAAGGACATTATGCCAAATGAAATGGAAATCCGGGATTATGTATTACAGATGATCAAGGATACTTACAAGACATTTGGTTTTATCTCCATCGAGACACCATGTATGGAACATATTGAAAACCTTTGCAGCAAGCAGGGGGGAGATAATGAAAAATTAATCTTCAAAATCTTAAAGCGTGGGGAAAAGCTGAAGATTGAAGAAGCGAAAGAAGAAATTGATTTAGTAGACGGAGGACTCCGTTATGATTTAACAGTTCCTCTTGCCAGATATTATGCAAATCATGCGAACGAACTGCCATCTCCATTTAAAGCAATGCAGATTGGAAATGTATGGAGAGCTGACCGCCCGCAGAGAGGTCGTTTCCGTCAGTTTGTACAGTGCGATATTGATATTCTGGGTGAGCCGGGGAATCTAGCAGAAATCGAACTGATTCTTGCAACCACTGCCATGCTTGGCAAAATGGATTTCCATAATTTTACCGTATGTATCAATGACAGAAATATCCTGAAGGCAATGGCTGCATACAGTGGTTTTAAAGAAGAGGACTATGATGAAGTCTTTATTATCCTGGATAAGATGGACAAGATTGGCAAAGAGGGAGTTCAGGCAGAACTGCAGGAACTGGGTGGATATACCGCAGAAAATGTTGAAAAATATCTTGGACTCTTTGATGAAATCAGCAGTGATATCGAAGGTATCCGTTTCTGTAAGGAAAAACTTGCAGGATTTCTGGATGAAAATGTTGCCGACAGTATGGAAATGATTATTACCTGCGTGGAGCAGATGAAGGAAGCTGACTTTAAGGTGAAGTTTGACCCGACGCTGGTCCGTGGACAGTCTTATTATACAGGTACGATTTTTGAAGTTACTATGGATGAATTCGGTGGTTCTGTTGCAGGCGGCGGACGTTATGACAAGATGATTGGCAAATTCACAGGTCAGGATACTCCGGCATGTGGATTTTCCATTGGATTTGAGCGGATTGTTATGCTGATGCTGGAAAATGGCTATCAGATTCCATCAAAGAAGCAGAAGAAAGCATATCTTTTAGAAAAGAATATGCATCAGGAAGGTCTTCTGAAGGTGCTTGAGATGGCAAGAAAAGACAGAGAGGCAGGCTGCCAGGTTCTGATTTCTAATATGAAGAAGAATAAGAAGTTCCAGAAAGACCAGATGATTGCAGAAGGATACGAAGAGATTATAGATTGTTATAAAGATTCTATTATGTCTATGTAAATATAAATACAGGAGGAAAAACAGATGGCTGAATCAATGATGGGCCTGAAGAGAACGCACCGTTGTGCGGAGCTTTCCCAGGCGAATATTGGTGAGAAAGTAACCATCATGGGATGGGTGCAGAAGAACAGAAATAAGGGAGGACTTGTATTTGTCGATGTACGTGACCGTTCAGGACTGATACAGGTTGTATTTGAAGAAGGAAGTACAGCGAAAGAATTGCTGGATAAAGCAGCAAAGCTCAGAAGTGAGTTTGTAGTTGCAGTGGTAGGTACCGTAGAGGCACGTTCCGGTGCAGTCAATGAAAATCTGGCTACAGGTGCAATTGAAATCAAACCGGAAGAGCTTCGTATTCTGTCAGAGGCAGAGACTCCTCCGTTCCCAATCGAGGAAAACTCTAAGACCAAAGAAGAACTCCGTCTGAAATATCGTTATCTGGACTTGAGAAGACCAGACCTTCAGAGAAATCTGATGATGAGAAGCAAAGTGGCTACACTGACACGTCAGTTCCTTGCTGACGAAGGATTCCTGGAAATTGAAACTCCGTTTTTGATTAAGAGTACACCGGAAGGAGCAAGAGATTACCTTGTACCAAGCCGTGTACATCCGGGGGATTTCTATGCACTCCCACAGTCACCACAGATTTTCAAGCAGTTGTTAATGTGTTCAGGATATGACAGATATTTCCAAATTGTAAAATGCTTCCGTGACGAGGACCTTCGTGCTGACCGTCAGCCGGAGTTCACACAGATCGATATGGAATTATCTTTTGTAGATGTAGATGACGTTATTGCGGTAAATGAACGTCTGCTTCAGAAACTGTTCAAGGAAGTACTGGATATCGATGTACCGCTTCCAATCCAGAGAATGACATGGCAGGAAGCAATGGACAGATTTGGCTCAGACAAGCCGGACCTTCGTTTTGGAATGGAACTGGTTAATGTCACAGAGACCGTAAAAGGTTGCGAATTTGCTGTATTTAAGAATGCCATTGAAAATGGCGGTACTGTCCGTGGTATCAATGCAAAGGGACAGGGTGCAATGCCAAGAAAGAAAATTGATAAATTAGTTGATTTTGCAAAGGATTACGGCGCAAAAGGGCTTGCTTATATTGCGATTCAGGAAGATGGAACTGTAAAATCTTCTTTTGCTAAATTTATGACAGAGGAAGAAATGCAGGCACTGATCAAAGCCATGGATGGAGAAAATGGCGATTTACTTTTATTTGCAGCAGATAAGAATACCGTCGTGTGGGCAACACTTGGAGCACTTCGTCTGGAGCTTGCCCGCCAGATGGAACTTTTGAATAAAGAGGAATACAAGTTCTTGTGGGTGACAGAATTCCCACTTCTTGAATGGAGCGAAGAAGAAAACCGCTTTACTGCAATGCATCATCCATTTACAATGCCGATGGAAGAGGATTTGCAGTATATCGACTCTGACCCGGGACGTGTCCGTGCAAAAGCATATGATATTGTTCTGAATGGAACAGAAGTCGGCGGCGGAAGCGTTCGAATTTTCAATCAGGAAATTCAGAAGAAAATGTTTGAGGTGCTTGGATTTACACCAGAACAGGCACAGGAACAGTTTGGCTTCCTTCTGAACGCATTCAAGTATGGTGTTCCACCACACGCAGGACTTGCATACGGTCTGGACAGACTTGTAATGCTTATGGCAAAACAGGACAGCATCCGTGATGTAATCGCATTCCCGAAGGTAAAAGATGCATCTGACTTAATGACAGAGGCACCGGCAGCTGTAGAGACATCACAGCTTGAGGAACTGGGTCTGGAACTGTTAAAAAAAGACAACTAGAAGAGAGGCGGAATGAGGAGGAACGAGAGTGAGCGCACTAGAAAAAATCTTTCATCTGAAAGAAAACAACACAGACTTTAAGACAGAAGTAATCGCAGGTATCACTACATTTATGACAATGGCATATATTCTGGCAGTTAACCCGAATATCCTGTCAGAGGCAGGGATGGACAGAGGGGCTATCTTTACTGCGACAGCATTGTCTGCATTTATTGCAACATGTGTTATGGCACTTTTAGCAAATTATCCATTTGTATTGGCACCTGGTATGGGGCTGAATGCTTATTTCACATACACCGTTGTTATGGGTATGGGATTTACATGGCAGGAAGCTTTGGCTGCAGTTTTTGTAGAAGGTATTATATTTATTATTCTTTCCCTTACCAGCATCAGGGAAGCAATTTTTAATGCGATTCCAATGAATTTGAAACATGCAGTTTCTGTAGGTATTGGACTTTACATTGCATTTATTGGTTTACAGAATGCACATGTGGTTGTAGATTCCTCTACTCTGGTTACACTTTTCTCTTTCAAAAAATCAGTAGAAGGCGGTACATTCTCAACAGAAGGTATTACAGTTCTTCTGGCATTAATCGGAATTCTGATTACTGCTATTTTGATGGTAAAAGAAGTAAAGGGAAATATTCTTTGGGGAATTCTGATTACATGGGGACTTGGTATTATTTGCCAGTTTACTGGACTTTACACACCATCTGCTGATGCAGGATGGTACAGTCTGCTTCCTGATTTCAGCAACGGAATTTCCATTCCAAGTATGGCACCAACTTTCTTTGCAATGGATTTCAGTAAAGTATTTACAAGTGACTTTGTTGTAATTATGTTTGCATTCCTGTTTGTAGATTTGTTTGATACACTTGGAACACTGATTGGTGTTGCTGCAAAAGCAGAACTGCTTGATGAAAATGGAAAACTTCCTAGAATCAAAGGAGCACTCCTTGCAGATGCCGTTGGTACAACAGCAGGTGCAGTCATGGGAACTTCTACCGTTACTACTTTCGTTGAAAGTGCTGCAGGAGCTGCCGAAGGTGGTAAGACAGGTTTAACTGCAATCGTGGCAGCTATTCTTTTTGGACTGTCTCTGTTCCTGTCACCAATCTTCCTTGCAATTCCATCCTTTGCCACAACACCGGCATTGGTACTGGTAGGATTTTTGATGATGACATCTATTACAAAGATTAACTTTAGTGATTACACAGATGCAATTCCTGCATTTGTTGCAATCATTGCAATGCCATTTACTTACAGTATCTCAGAAGGTATTGCTATGGGAATTATTTCACATGTGATTATTAAAGTCCTTGGCGGAAAGAGAAAAGAAGTGTCTCCGCTGATGTATGTATTGGCAGTATTATTCATTCTGAAATATGTTGTAATCTAAAAATAAAAAAATAGGTTGACATATGAATGAAGTCAATGTATAATAGCTTTTGTTGAAGCGATGATTGCTTCACAAAAGCGTGCGATAGTAGTACAGTTGGTAGTACGCCACCTTGCCAAGGTGGAGGTCGCGGGTTCGAGTCCCGTCTGTCGCTCTTTGGAGCTTTCAGCATGCTGGAAGCTCTTTTTATGTTTTTTGATATTTGTAAATAAAGATTCAATGAACCTTTTAAACATTACATTTTTGAAGAATAAGAGAAGATTTCTTAAGGTTTTCAAAAGTGCATTGTGTAGAAAAGAAAAAGCAGATATATTATATAAAGAATACATAGTACCGAGGGATGAGTATGAAGAAAAGACGGACGAGAAGCAAAAGAAGAAATCTGACAGTAAAAGAGAAAAGAATCATGCAGAGGAACCGGAGAATTGGAATCGGAATTTTAATTGCGGCCTTACTTTTACTGATTATCCTGAAAGTTACCAATCTTTTGCCGACGAAAAAATACACAGAAGTGGCAGACGATAAAATTACAGCAGAAAAACCGGACATTCAGGTGGAACTTCTGGATGTGAACCCTTATTCCAGACCGGGGACCAAAAGTGGGCAGATTACAGGCATTGTAGTGCATTATACGGCAAATCCGGGTTCTACTGCACAGCAGAACAGGGACTATTTTAATGACCTTCAGGATACACATATCACAAGTGCCAGCAGTCATTTTGTTATTGGCCTTGACGGTGAGATTATCCAGTGTGTCCCGACATGGGAAATCGCCTATGCTTCCAATGACCGCAATAAGGATACAGTGTCTATTGAGTGCTGTCACCCGGATGAAACAGGAGAACTGAATCAGGCTACCTATCAGTCGCTTGTACAGCTTACGGCATGGCTCAGTGAGAAATTTGAATTGAATAAGGATGATATTATCCGTCACTATGATATCACTGGAAAGATTTGCCCGAAATATTTTGTGGAGCATGAGGACGCATGGAATGCATTTAAAGATGCAGTTCAGAAGGCAAGAGAACTGGGCACAGAGGAAACAAGTGAAAACAACTAAGAAACCTATTGATAAAAAGCAGGATTTTTTGTTATAATAATGCGGAATGAGACACGAGAAAGGGATAAGAGCTATGAATGACTTGGAAATGTTTCGGGAAGAACTGGCCCATTGTGATGAAAAAATTATAGATGCGTTGAATGAACGTTATGCAATTGTCGAAAAAATTGTGAAATATAAAGAAGAGTATGGAATTCCTATCCTTCAGCCATTTCAGGGCGAAAAACGGAATAAGAATCTGGAAGCTTTACTTCAAAACAGCAGCCATAAAGATGAAGTACTGGATGTGTTTGGCAGAATCGAGCGAAACAGCCGTAAAATTCAGGGAGGAAAATTGTTTGATTACAATATTGTCCTGATTGGATTTATGGGGGCAGGGAAAAGTACCGTGGCTGATTATTTGAATTCTATTTTTTCTATGGATATTATTGAAATGGATCAGATTATCGAAAAAAGAGAACACATGTCAATTTCAGATATTTTTGAGATTAAAGGTGAGGAATATTTTCGTAATCTGGAAACGGAACTTCTGATTGAGACACAGGGAAGAAAGAATGCAATCATTTCCTGCGGTGGCGGTGTTGCAATGCGGGAACGCAATGTAGAAGAGATGAAAAAGAATGGACGAGTGGTACTTCTGACAGCCAAGCCGGAGACCATTCTGGAGCGTGTGAAAGAGAATGAATCCAGACCACTTTTAGAAGGTAAGAAGAATGTGGAAGACATTCAGAATCTGATGGAGAAACGGAGAGCCAAATATGAGGCTGCTGCAGATGTAGTTGTGGCAACAGATGGCAAAACGGTCTTACAGATTTGTGAAGAATTAATTCAAAAATTATTAGAAATGGATGAGAACAATGCTTAAAACATTTTATCCAGACGACTATATCGCATCCACCTATGTCATTCCTTTTGAAGAACTGTATAAAAAAGGATATCGTGGACTTATATTTGATATTGATAATACACTGGTTCCCCATGGTGCGCCGGCAGATGAAAGAGCAATTGTGCTTTTTGAAAGGCTTCGGAAGATAGGGTTCGATACTTGTCTGATTTCAAATAATCAGAAACCGAGAGTACAGCCGTTTGCAGATAAGGTTGGGAGTAAATATGTGTTTGATGCACATAAGCCGTCCACAAAGAATTATAAAAAAGCCATGGAATTAATGAAAACCAGAAAAGAGAATACGCTCTTTGTAGGCGACCAGCTTTTTACGGATGTATGGGGAGCAAAACGCACCGGAATAAAAAGTATTCTGGTAAAACCGATTCATCCGAAAGAAGAGATTCAGATTGTTCTGAAACGGTATCTGGAAAAAATCGTTCTCTTTTTTTACAAACGGAGTAAAAAGGAGAAGCTGTTATGAAACCAGTGCAGATAAGAAACCTGACAATTGGATGTGGAAGACCGAAAATCTGCGTTCCGATTGTGGAACGAACCAAAGAAGAGATTCTGAGTTTTGCGGAAAAGATAACACAGTCGAAAGCAGATATGGTAGAATGGCGGGCAGACTGGTATGAGTCTGTTATGGAGCCTGACAAGGTATATGAAGTGCTTGTAGATTTGAGAAATACACTGAAAGATATGCCACTGCTATTTACCTTCCGAACCTTACAGGAAGGTGGAGAACGGGCAATTGAGCAGGCCGCATACAGAGAACTGAACTGCAATGTGTGTAAGTCGGGTATGACAGATTTGGTTGATATCGAGCTTTTTTCGGGAGAAGACACAGTAAAAGAAATTCTGAAAACGGCACATGAATATAAGGCTTACGGAGTTATTTCCAGCCATGATTTTGAAAAAACTCCATCGGAGAAAGAGCTGATTTACAGACTGGATTCTATGCAGAAGCTGGGAGCCGATATTGCAAAGATTGCAGTTATGCCGCAGAAAAAGAAAGATGTGCTTACACTGCTTTCGGCTACAGAAGAAGTGACAACCAAGGGAATTGAGATTCCGGTTATTACGATTTCCATGGGAAGCTATGGCAGTATCAGCCGTATTTCCGGAGAAATATTCGGATCTGCTGTTACCTTTGGAACAGTGGAAAAATCGTCTGCACCAGGACAGTTTGATGCCGGAAAACTGTTTGAGATACTGGAAAGTATTCATCAGAATGGATAAATTTGTGAAAAACCGAAAAGTAATAGTTGAAAAATGAGAAATAATATTATAAAATTAATTGTACTATGTTAGAAAAATGATGGTGCACGTGCACTTATAAGGAGGATTACAATGGCATTTACAGCAGGAGATATTAAGAAAGGCAAGACATTTACATGGGAGGGAAACGTATACAAATGTTTAGACTTCCAGCATGTTAAACCAGGAAAGGGAGCAGCTTTCGTTCGTACAAAGATTAAAAACATTCTTACAGGAAGCGTAACAGAAACAACATTCCGTCCAACAGAAAAATTTGAAGATGCAATCATCGAAAGAAAGAAAATGCAGTATCTTTACAATGATGGAGAATTATATTACTTCATGGATATGGAAACATATGAACAGATTCCAGTTGGTGAAGATGTTGTTGATGAAGATTTGAAGTTTGTAAAAGAAAACGAAGAAGTTACACTCAGCTTTTACCAGAACAAAGCATTTGCAATTGAACCACCTCTTACAGTAGAACTGGAAGTTACAGAAACAGAACCAGGTGTTAAGGGAGATACAGCTACAGGTGCTACAAAGCCAGCTGTTGTTGAAACAGGTGCAAATGTATTAGTGCCATTGTTTGTAAATCAGGGTGAAAGAATTAAAATTGATACTCGTACAGGAGAATATCTTTCAAGAGCATAATTGTAAGTTTTTCACAAAATATAAAAGCATATTTAAGCCGGAATTAAGGGAGAAGCCTTTGATTCCGGCTTTTTTGTATGTCAATGGAAAATCTGGTGCGGAGATTGTCCATTGCGATAAGAGAAAACAACAGGTATAATGAACCTACGTCCAAATCAAAATCTTTTGTCGGTGCATAGAATAGAAAGAGGAAGAAGAATGGATTATCAGACATTTATTATTACTATGCACGATAGAATGAGAGCAGAGATGCAGCCAGAGGTGAAGGTGGAAGTTTACCGGACAGTGAAAAATAACGGAATGATTCGTACAGGATTGCTGTTTACACAGACAGGAGTAAACATATCACCTACGATTTATCTGGAAGAATTTTATGAACAGTATCTACAAGGCGCCACTTTTGACGTTCTTGCACAGAAACTCCGGAAAATTTATGAAGAAGTGCAGATAAAGCAGTCCATATCCTATCAGCATATTCTGGAATTTTCGCAGATTCAGAACCGTATTGTATATAAGCTGATTCAGAAACAGGCTAATGAACATCTGCTGGAAGATTTGCCACATGAAGAATTTCTGGACTTGGCCGTTGTATATTATGTACTGCTGGAAAAAACGGAGTTTGGAACCGCAACATTGTTGATTCGTAATGAGCATATAGAAGGATGGAATGTCAGAAAAGAAGATGTCATTCAGGCAGCCAGACGAAATACACCACAGCTATTGCCTATGGAGATGGAAAGTGTCACAGAATATATGTATATTGCTACCAACAGGACACACAGTCTGGGAGCCGGTGTCATGCTGTATGAGGAGTGGAAGAAAGCAGTTGCAGGAATAGGCGAAAACTTTTTTATCATTCCGAGCAGTATTCATGAGCTGATTCTGATTCCGGAAAGTTTTGGAATGAACAGACAGCAACTAGAGGTCATGGTAAGAGAAATCAATGCGACAGAAGTGGCGAAGGAAGAAGTATTGTCGGATACGGTGTATTATTATGACAGAGAAACAGGAAGCATTTCTGTATAATGCAGAATAAAGCATATCCATGCAGAAATTTGTCTATTAGGAAAGGACTTTTCTAAAAACGAAAAAAGCACTGACAAGAGTCAGTGCTTTACGTCTCTGATCAGAATCGAACTGACGCACCCGCCTCCGGAGGGCGGCGCTCTATCCACTGAGCTACAGAGACATTAATTAATATAGCATTCCAAGGAGGAAAAATCAAGAGTTTTCTTGCATGAATATAGGAATTACGTTATAATCAAAGATAATGTTTACTTATGAAAGAGAGCGAGGAAGATAGATATGAAAAAAATCCTGGAGCTTATAACAGAAGAACTGGAACAAGCATTTGTTGAAGCGGGATATGAGAAGGAATTAGCAAAGGTAACTCTTTCCAACCGACCAGATTTGTGTGAGTATCAGTGTAATGGTGCAATGGCAGGAGCAAAGAAATACCATAAAGCCCCATTTATGATAGCGGATGAAGTAGTGGCTAATATATCGAAAGAAGAATGTATCCGGGAAGTAGAATCTGTAAAACCAGGTTTTATTAATATTAAGACCAATCCGGAATTTGTTGCAGAATATTTAAATCAGATGGTGCAGTCGGACAAGCTTGGGGTAGATGCGGAAGAAAGTCCTAAGATGATTATGGTAGACTATGGTGGACCGAATGTTGCAAAGCCACTTCATGTAGGTCATCTGCGTTCTGCGATTATCGGTGAAAGCATTAAGCGCATTACCAGATTTAAGGGAAATAAAGTAGTAGGAGATATTCATCTGGGTGACTGGGGATATCAGATGGGACTTATTATTACAGAACTGAAGAAACGGCAGCCGGAGCTTCCGTATTTTGATGATGCATTTACAGGCGAATATCCGGAAGAAGCCCCGTTTACAATTTCTGATTTGGAAGAAATCTATCCGGCAGCATCTGCTTACGCAAAGGAACATGAAGAATACCGTGAAGAAGCACTTCAGGCAACTTTCCTGCTTCAGAATGGTAAGCCGGGATATCGTGCAATCTGGAAGCATATCATGAATGTGTCGGTTTCCGATCTGAAGAAGAATTATGAAAAACTGAATGTAGAATTTGATTTGTGGAAAGGCGAAGCAGACGCACAGAAGTATATCCCTGATATGGTAGAACGTTTAAAGAATGACGGCTATGCATATTACAATGATGGCGCCCTGGTTGTAGATGTAAAGGAAGAATCTGATACAAAAGAAGTGCCGCCATGTATGATTTTGAAATCAGACGGAGCAGCACTGTATGATACAACAGATTTGGCTACTCTTGTGGAAAGAGAAGAATTATATCATCCGGATGAAGTTATCTATGTTGTGGATAAGAGACAGGAACTGCATTTTGTACAGGTATTCCGTTGTGCAAAGAAGACAGGAATTGTAAGAGAAGAAACGGCACTTCGATTCTTAGGATTCGGTACTATGAATGGAAAAGATGGCAAGCCTTTCAAAACAAGAGAAGGCGGCGTTATGCGTCTGGAAACTCTGATTAAGGATATTACGGATAAGATGCTGGAGAAGATTACGGATAATCGTACTGTAGCGGAAGAGGAAGCTTCACGCACTGCACAGATAGTCGGAATGTCGGCATTAAAATACGGAGATTTGTCCAATCAGGCATCGAAAGATTATGTCTTTGATGTAGACCGTTTCACTTCATTCGAAGGAAATACAGGACCATACATTTTATATACGATTGTCCGTATTAAGTCTATTTTGAATAAATATCAGGAAGCTGGCAATCAGGTGGAAGGCTTGAAGATTTCTGCTCTGGAAAATGAAAGCCAGAAAGCATTGATGTTAGAACTTGCTAAATATAACAGCGTAATAGATGTGGCTTACGAAGAACTCGCACCGCATAAAATCTGCGCTTACATTTATGATCTGGCAAATGCATTTAATCGTTTCTATCATGAGACAAAGATCCTGACAGAAGAAGATAAAGCAAAACAGCAGAGTTATATTGCACTTCTTACACTTACAAGAGATGTGTTAAATACCTGCATCGATTTGCTTGGTTTTGAAGCACCAGAGAGAATGTAGTTATTATAGAAGTATGGGCTATATGATTGACAGATGTTCATCGAAAAACAAAAAAAGAAGGAAGCACAGAGTATGACGGAAAAGTTATTTTATATGGACAGCCATTTGAAAGAATTTGATGCCACTGTTATTTCCTGCGAACTATATGGAGAAGGATACCGGGCAGTTCTTGACAGAACTGCCTTTTTTCCAGAAGGGGGAGGACAGGCATCCGATACAGGATGGCTGGATGATACAGAAGTGTTGGATGTACAGGAAAAGGATGGAAATATTTACCACTATATCAAAGATATGATTTCAACGGGTATAACTGTTCATGGAAAAATACAGTGGGCAAAACGTTTTTCAAAAATGCAGCAGCATACAGCAGAGCATATTATTTCCGGACTGGTTCATAAACAGTACGGTTATCAGAATGTTGGATTCCATCTGGCTGATACTTACTGTACCATGGATTTAGATGGTCCACTTTCTAAAGAACAGTTGAAGGAAATTGAGTGGAAAGCAAATGAAGCAGTGTTTCAGAATATTCCGATAGAAGTTTTATATCCGTCGAAAGCGGAGCTGGAAAAACTGGATTATCGAAGTAAAATAGAAATCGAGGGTCAGGTAAGAATTGTCAGAATACCTGGGTACGATGTGTGTGCCTGTTGCGCTCCCCATGTGAAAAGAACAGGAGAAATCGGTCTGATTAAAATGGTTCATGTACAGAACTATAAAGGCGGAGTCCGGATTACAATGTTAAGCGGTGACAGGGCACTGGCTGATTACCAGCAAAAGGAAGAAAGTGTGAGAAGTATTATGTCTCTGCTTGCTGCAAAGGAAGAACTGGTTGTGGAAGCAGTAGAGCAGTTGAAGGAAGACAATAATACGTTGAAGATGCAGATATTGGAACTGGAAAGAAGTATGCTGCGGATGAAAGTAGAACAGATTTCCGCTGATGCGGAAGTCTGCATATTCGAAGAACATATGGACATGGGACTTGCAAGAGAGTTTATGAACCTTATGCTGGATAAAGGTGTGAAAATCTGCGCTGTTTTCTGCTGTAAGGACGAAGAAGAATACCGCTATGTTATTGGAAGCAAAGACAAGAATATGCAGGAGCTTGGAAAATATCTGTATCAAAGCTTTAGTGGAAAAGGTGGCGGAAAGCCAGATATGATTCAGGGAACGATTCAGGGAAACCGACAGGATATCGAAGCTGCTTTCTATGAGAATGCGAAGAAAATCTGAAAGCAGAGCGTTGGTGTAAGAAAGCAAGATAGCAGAAAAGAGCATGGTAAGTAAGAAGATTTGAGATAGAAGAAAGGAAATAAGTGTGAGTCAGAACAGGAAGAAAAGACATCCCTTTTTATATTTGGTGGAGCCACTGGCACTGAGGTGGGGACTTTCGATAATAATACAGTTGATGGTGATTGCGTTTGTCGGAATGGAGAAAGCTGAAAATTATCTGATGGAGACGACGATTCTTGTATCGTTGATAACGATTCTTGTTTTTGGAAAAATCTATCAGAGAGAGAGGGAGAATGAGGGGGCGAGCTGCCGCAAGAAGAATAAACTTGCAGGAAAAGATATTCTTGCAATTGTGATGTGTGGAATTTTTATTTGCATTTCACTGAACAGCATTATTATATGGAGTGGCATTTCACAGTACAGTGAAACTTATCAGACCACAAGTCAGTCGATATACGGTGCATCCGTTTTTATACAACTGGCAGGAGTGGCTTTTCTTGCCCCGGTGGCAGAAGAACTGGTTTATCGTGGGATGCTTTACCGGAGAATGCGGAGTATGCTTCCGCTATGGATGTCGGTATTAGGCAGTGCAATTATTTTTGGGGTAAATCATGGGAATATCGTCCAGTTTATCTTTGCACTCATTACTGGAGCAGTGATGGCGTATTTATATGAGGTATATGGTTCTTTAAAGGCTTCCATATTGTTTCATGTGACTTTGAATATGACTTCCCTGGTTTGTACCTGGCTTAATATTTTTTCCATGCTTTTGAGAAATTTTTACTTTTGGATTTTTGTCACATTTGGTTTAATGATGGCTGCAATTGTCATGATTTTGTATTTTGCAAAGGCTTATTCACAAAATGTTCACGAATAATTGTTACGAAAATGTTAAAAAGTATTGAAAAAAAGCAAACATTCCACTATAATAGTTTATAGTAAACTACAAATTGTCTAGTCCCGTAAATTAAACTTGAAAAACAAGGGAAAATAGTGTACGCTATAATGCGGGATTATAAATAAAACAAATGAGGTAGGTATTATAGATGAAAAATAAGTTATTTCGTGCATTTGTTGTAGCACTGGCAGTTAGCTCACTCACTATATCATCCGTTTATGCCGCTCCGGATGCGGATGCAATCAAAGATAAGAAGGAAGCAGCAGAGGCTGAAGTTTCTTCCTTGCAGGAAGAGATTGCAAGTGTAATGCGTGAGATTGATGATTTGGAAGAACAGCTGATTACCACAGGTGAAGAAATCAATCAGGCGACAGAAGACCTTGCAGTAGCAGAAGAAAAAGAAAAAGAACAATATGAAGCTATGAAGCTTCGTATCAGATACATGTATGAAGAAGGAAATTCCACGATTCTTGAGAAGATTACAGAGTCTGGAAGTATCACAGAATTTCTGAATAAGGCAGAATATATTCAGAGTGTACATAATTATGACAGAGAGCAGCTGCAGGAATATGTAAATACAAAGGAACAGGTTGCAGAGCTGAAGAGTACATTAGAGACAGAACAGGCTGAACTGGAATCAAAACAGACTGAGTTTGAGGCAAAGAAACAAAGCTTGAATGATACATTGGAAAGCAAGCAGGATGAAGTGGCTGATCTGGATGCAGAGTATCAGGCGGCATTGGAAGAAATTGAGAAAGAAAGACAGGCTGCTGCAGAGGCAGAAGCAAGACGTCAGCAGCAGATTGCCGCAGCGAATAATAGGAATAATACAACGAATAATTCGAACAATAATTCCTCAGCAGGTTCTAATAATAGTGGTAGTAATTATGTAAGTCCAGGGAACAGCAGCACTGCTTCTGCCATTGTAAATGCTGCATATAGTCAGCTTGGAACACCGTATGTTTGGGGCGGTACTACACCGAATGTAGGACTTGACTGTTCGGGACTTGTACAGTATTGTCACAGAGTTGCGGGCATTAGCCTTCCTAGAACTTCTGGTCCTCAGGGGTCAGGTGGTCAGGCAGTCAGCGATCCACAGCCGGGTGATGTTGTTTGTTATTCCGGACATGTAGGAATTTACATCGGTGGTGGTCAGATGATTCATGCACCACAGCCGGGCGATGTTGTTAAAATTCAGAGTGTATACGGCAGACCTTGGTACAGAAGATATTGGTAGAATAAGACCGGTAAAAGAAAACATAATCCTGACGGACAGGTATCCGTCAGGATTTCTTTATAAAAGGAGTAAAGTGATGGAAGTCATTCGTGCAAAAAGCGCAGGTTTTTGCTTTGGAGTAAAGCGTGCCGTTGAGACCGTGTATGAGCAGGTGGAAAAGGAAAAAGAAAAGCAGATATACACATATGGTCCAATTATTCATAATGAAGAAGTCATTAAGGATATGGAAAAGCATGGGGTTAAAGTACTGCGTTCGGAGGAAGAACTGGAAGCTCTTAAAGAAGGACTGGTAATTATCCGTTCCCATGGAGTCCCGAAACGAATTTGTGACAGATTGGAAAAAAAGGGAATTTCTTATGTAGATGCAACCTGTCCGTTTGTGAAAAGAATTCATAATATTGTACAGGAAGAAAGCAGGAAAGGAAAAACGATTATTATCATAGGAGATCCGAGTCATCCTGAAGTACAGGGAATCCGGGGCTGGGTAGAAGGTGCGGTATTTATTATCCGGAATCAGGAAGAAGCAAAGTCATTTTTCCTGCCATCCGGAGAGGATAAAAAAACATCAGAAAACCCTTCTGTTTCTATCGTTGCACAGACGACATTTAATTACAAGAAATTCAAAGAATTGGTTGAAATTATTTCGAAAAAGGGTTATGATATAAATGTTTTAAATACAATTTGCAATGCAACTAAAGAGCGTCAGACAGAAGCCCAGAGCATTGCGGAAGAGGTAGATGCTATGATTGTAATCGGCGATAAGCATAGCTCCAATACCCAGAAGTTATTTGAAATATGCAAAAAAGCATGTAACAATACGTACTATATACAGACACTAGGCGATTTGAATATGAATCAATTGAGGTCCGTGGAAACAGTAGGTATTACAGCAGGGGCATCCACGCCCAACAATATAATTGAGGAGGTTCAAAATAATGTCAGAATTAACTTTTGAACAAATGTTAGAAGAATCATTAAAAACAATTCATAATGGAGAGGTCGTAGATGGTACTGTAATTGACGTGAAACCAGATGAAATCATCTTAAATATTGGATACAAAGCCGACGGTATCATCACAAGAAATGAGTATACGAATGAAGCAAATGCCGATTTAACAAAACTCGTTTCTGTAGGCGATACAATGACTGCAAAAGTATTAAAAGTCAATGATGGAGAAGGACAGGTTCTTCTTACATATAAGAGACTTGCTGCAGAAAAAGGAAATGAAAGATTAAAAGAAGCTTATGAGAACAAAGAAGTTCTGAAAGCAACAGTTGCTCAGATTCTTGGTGGAGGATTAAGTGTTGTTGTAGATGAAGCAAGAGTATTTATCCCTGCAAGTCTTGTGTCAGATACTTATGAAAAAGATTTGACCAAATATCAGAATCAGGAAATCGAATTTGTAATCAGCGAATTCAATCCAAGAAGAAATCGTATTATCGGTGACAGAAGACAGCTTCTTGTTGCTGAAAAAGCTGAAAAACAGAAAGAAGTATTTGCAAAACTTCATGTTGGAGATACAGTAGAAGGTACAGTTAAGAATGTAACAGATTTTGGCGCATTCATCGATCTTGGTGGAGTAGACGGTCTTCTTCACATTTCAGAAATGTCATGGGGAAGAGTTGAAAATCCTAAGAAAGTATTTACTGTTGGAGAAACACTCAAAGTTCTTGTTAAGGATATTCATGATACAAAGATTGCACTCAGCTTAAAGTTCCCAGAGACAAATCCATGGGCTAATGCTGCTGAGAAATATGCAGTAGGAACAGAAGTAACTGGTAAAGTTGCAAGAATGACAGATTTTGGCGCATTCGTTGAGCTTGCTCCAGGTGTTGATGCATTACTTCATGTTTCACAGATTTCAAGAAATCATGTAGAGAAACCTTCTGATGTATTATCCGTTGGACAGGAAATTACTGCAAAGATTGTAGATTTAAACGAAGCTGAAAAGAAAATCAGCTTAAGTATGAAAGCTCTTGCAGCTCCAGAACAGGAAGAAGCTGTAGAAGAATAAGATAGTCAAAGTTATTACAGAGATAGATGATAGAGAGACAGGATAAAGTTTCCTGTCTCTTTTCATATAAAATAATTTTACGTATAACAATTTTGTCAAGAAAATAACTTTTAAAAAATAAAAATTTGACTGGATTTGTGTATAGTTTTTTAGTATATTAAAGTGAGAACGTGAAAAAGGAAGGTGAGAAGATGGTTAAATTTACATTTAAGGGCGGTGTGCATCCAGATGATGGGAAGAGCCTTTCTAAGAACAAAGAAATTACGGAGCTGTTACCAAAAGGGGATCTTGTTTATCCACTTTCGCAGCATATTGGCGCACCGGCTAAACCAATTGTAGGGCGAGGGGACCGTGTCCTGCGTGGACAGAAAATTGCAGAAGCAGGTGGATTTGTATCTGCACCTATTTATGCTTCTGTATCCGGAAAAGTAAAAGCAATTGAAGCCCGTCTTACTCCAACAGGAGGTAAAGTAGAATCCATTGTCATTGAAAATGACCAGCTTTATGAAGAGGTGGAATATCCAGAGGCAAAGCCTTGGGAAGAATTAACGAAAGAAGAAATCTTAAATATTATTGCGGAAGCCGGTATTGTAGGAATGGGTGGAGCCGGATTTCCTACAAGGGTGAAATTATCACCGAAGGAACCGGATAAGATTGATTATGTAATCGCAAACTGCGCAGAATGTGAACCATATATTACCACGGACTATCGCAGAATGATAGAAAGTCCGGAAGACCTGGTAAATGGAATGGCTGTGATTTTGAAACTGTTTGATAATGCAACTGGTATTTTCGCAATAGAAGATAATAAGATGGATTGCGTAGAGAAAATAGAGGCACTGATTAAAGACCAGCCTCGTATGCAGGTAAAGGTTCTTCAGACAAAATATCCACAAGGTTCCGAGAGACAGTTGATTTATGCAGCAACCAAAAGAGCAATTCATTCTGCAATGCTTCCAGCAGATGCAGGATGTGTTGTGGATAACGTAGAGACGATGATACATATTTATCAGGCAGTCGTGAAAGGACGTCCATCCATGGAAAGCCTTGTAACGGTAAGTGGTGATGGCATTGCATCAGCAGCGAATTTTAAAGTGTATTTCGGCACCAATCAGCGTGAACTCGTAGAAGCGGCTGGCGGACTTGTAGAAGGAACAGAAAAGGTGATTTCCGGCGGACCAATGATGGGATTTGCCATGTATTCACTCGATGTTCCGGTAACTAAAACCACATCAGCAATTGTCTGTCTTAAGAAAGATGCAGTTTCTGCTATGGAACCGACTCCTTGCATTAACTGTGGAAGATGTGTGGAAGTTTGCCCGAGCAGACTGATTCCATCACGCCTTGCCAGAATTTCCGAACGCGGAGATGAAGAAGGATTTATAAAAATGAATGGTCTGGAATGTATGGAATGCGGTTCCTGCAGCTATGTATGTCCGGCTAAGAGACAGTTAAAGCAGGCAATCGGAAGTATGAGAAAAACAGCACTGGCAAACAGACGTAAAAAATAGAAAGAAACAGAGAAAGAGGTGAACCTACGTGGGTGAACAATTAAAGATTTCATCATCTCCACATATCCGTTCCAAAGCTACAACCAGCAATATTATGATGTGGGTTGTTATTGCACTTTTACCGGCAACAGCTTTTGGAATTTATAATTTCAGAGATACTAATGCGTGGCTTCTTGTACTGGTTACAGTTGCTACTTCAGTTCTTACAGAATACATTTATGAAAAACTTATGCACAAAAAGATAACCATTCAGGATTTCAGTGCAGTGGTAACCGGCTTATTGCTTGCATTAAACCTGCCACCGACAGCACCACTCTGGATGGGAGCACTCGGAAGTATTTTTGCTATTCTGATCGTGAAACAGTTATTTGGCGGTCTGGGACAGAATTTCATGAATCCGGCTCTTGGTGCAAGATGCTTTTTGCTGATTTCCTTTACTGGAAGAATGACGAATTTTGTATATGATGGTATTTCAGGTGCAACACCACTTGCGATTATCCGTTCCAATGTACAGAGTGGAAATGCATTATTATCCGGTGTGAATACCATGGATATGCTGATTGGAAATATTGGTGGAACCATTGGAGAAACATCCGTACTTGCAATTATGGCAGGGGCAATGCTTCTGATCGGACTTGGAATTATTGATTTGAAGATTCCTGGAAGTTATCTGGCTACATTTGCTATCTTTATTGGTATCTGTGGTGGATTTGTAAACGGCATTGGATTTTTTAATTCAAATTATATTGTTGCTGAACTTTGTGGTGGTGGAATTATGCTTGGAGCATGGTTTATGGCAACGGATTATGTGACTGCACCAATTACCAAGACCGGGCAGATTGTATACGGCATAGTGCTTGGTATTTTAACGGGAATCTTCCGTCTCTTCGGAGGTTCTGCAGAAGGGGTATCTTATGCGATTATTATTGGAAACCTTCTTGTGCCTCTGATTGAAAGAGTGACTCTTCCGAAACCTTTCGGGAAAGGAGGAGAAAAATAATGAATAAAATTTTGAAAAATACATTGATTCTTACTGCAATTACAGTAATTGCAGGAACTGCACTTGGTTTGGTGTATGAGATTACAAAAGAACCGATTGCACAGGCAAAAGAGAAAGAAACGCAGGAAGCTTGTCTGCAGGTTTTTCCAGACGCAGATGCATTTGAAGTGGCAGATGTGAAGCTTACAGAAGGAATTGATCAGGTTTATACAGTAAAAAAAGCTGGAGCGGATGCTGGTTACGTTATTACAACAACCAGCAAAGAAGGCTATGGCGGAAATATCCAGATTTCCGTGGGAATCACTTCTGATGGAACGGTAAATGGTATTTCGATATTATCCATCAGTGAGACAGCCGGACTTGGAATGAATGCAAAGAAACCGGAATTTTATAATCAGTATGCAGGAAAACAGACCAATCATTTTTATGTATCTAAAGATGGCGGTGACGGAGAACCGATTGATGCATTAAGTGGTGCTACCATTACTTCGCGTGCAGTAACAGGAGCTGTTAATAATGCGCTTGATTTTTATTACCATGAGTTAGGAGGTTCTGGAAATGAATAAGTATATGGAACGATTATACAATGGAATCATCAAAGAGAATCCTACTTTTGTTATGATGCTTGGAATGTGTCCGACTCTTGCAGTTACCACATCGGCTACCAATGGAATTGGTATGGGACTTTCTACAACAGTAGTTTTGATTTTGTCAAATATGTTGATTTCCATGCTGAGAAAGGTTATACCTGATTCGGTCAGAATGCCTGCATTTATCGTAGTAGTGGCATCCTTTGTAACGATTGTGCAGTTTTTGTTAGAAGGATATATCCCAAGTCTGTATTCAGCGCTTGGAATTTATATTCCTCTGATTGTTGTAAACTGTATTATCCTTGGACGTGCGGAAAGCTATGCGTCTAAAAATCCGGTTTTATTATCTATTTGTGATGGAGTTGGTATGGGACTTGGATTTACATTTGGATTAACCTGTATCGGAATTGTACGTGAATTAATTGGTGCCGGAACCGTTTTTGGTATTCAGGTTATGCCGGCATCCTATGAGCCGATTACTATTTTCATTCTTGCACCTGGTGCGTTCCTTGTTCTTGCTTTTCTGGTTGCTGCAAGAAATAAAATCATGCGGAATCTGGAAAAGAAGGGAAAAGAAGTTCCGAAGGCACAGGGATGTGCAGAAGGCGGTTGTGCTTCCTGCAGTGGATGTGATAAGAAGATTTTCCCTACGGGACAGGAAGAATAGGAGGAGCATGAGATGAAAGAATTATTAATTATTGCAGTGAGTTCTGCACTTGTAAATAACGTTGTACTCAGTCAGTTCCTCGGAATCTGTCCGTTTATCGGAGTATCAAAAAAGATTGATACAGCGGCGGGCATGGGTGGAGCTGTTGTGTTTGTTATTACTATAGCATCATTTTGTACGAGTCTGATTTACAAATTTATACTGGTGCCTGCTGGCTTTGAATATTTGCAGACCATAGTATTTATTCTGGTAATCGCTGCTTTGGTACAGTTTGTAGAAATGTTTTTGAAAAAGGCTATGCCGCCGCTTTATGAGGCACTTGGTGTATATCTGCCGCTTATTACAACAAACTGTGCAGTGCTTGGTGTGGCACTTACCAATGTACAGAAAGAATATGGGATTCTTTCCAGTGTGGTAAATGGACTTGCTACGGCAGTAGGTTTCACAATTGCCATTACGATTATGGCCGGTATTCGTGAAAAAATCGAGTACAATGATATCCCAGAAGCTTTTCAGGGAACGCCAATTGTATTGCTTACGGCAGCACTGATGTCAATTGCATTTTTTGGATTTTCAGGAGTGATTTAAGAGGAGGAACAAATCATGAGTATAACAGGTGTACTGATAGCCGCACTGATTGTTGGTGGAACGGGTCTGTTTATCGGCGTCTTCCTCGGTGTGGCAGGAAAGAAATTTGCTATTGAAGTTGATGAAAAGGAAGCGCAGATATTGGAAGCACTTCCGGGAAATAACTGTGGTGGCTGTGGTTATGCAGGTTGTGCAGCTCTTGCAGCAGCAATTGCCAAGGGGGAAGCACCGGCAAACCAGTGTCCTGTAGGTGGAGCTGCGGTTGCACAGGCAATAGCAGGTATTCTTGGAGAAGAAGCCGGTGAAAGCGTGCACAAAGTTGCATTTGTAAAATGCGCAGGAACTTGTGACAAAGCAAAACAGGCATATGAATATACAGGAATTGAGGATTGTGTTATTGCTTCTAATATGCAGAATGGCGGTCCAAAAGGATGTTCCTATGGTTGTATGGGCTTTGGAAGCTGCGTGAAAGCATGTCCGTTTGATGCGATTCATGTGGTAGATGGAATTGCGGTAGTGGATAAAGAAGCGTGTAAAGCTTGTGGAAAATGTATCGCAGTATGTCCGAAGCATTTGATTGAGTTAGTGCCATATGAACAGAAACATTTGGTTCAGTGTAATTCACAGGACAAAGGAAAAGATGTAATGAGCGTATGTTCCGGTGGATGTATTGGCTGCAAAATGTGCGAAAAACTTTGTGGTGTTGCTGCAGTGAAAGTAGAAAATAATATTGCGCATATTGATTATGACAAGTGTGTTGACTGCGGAAGATGTGCAGAAAAATGTCCAAAGAAAATTATCTGTTAATATTAGAATGACTGAAAAAGCAATAAAAAGAATGAAAGAAGTAGTCAGGCTTCTGGTAAAAGACATTAGGAACTATCATATTGGCTTCATTTTGATTGGGATATATTTTCTGGTTATGAGAAAATGGTTTTACAGTTCCTGTCCCAGTGTTGTGCTGACTGGATTTCCCTGTCCCGGCTGTGGGATGACACGGGCAATGATACTTATTTTGAAGGGAAGATTTGCCGGTGCATGGAGGCTTCATCCATTTTCCTATGTATGGTTAATTTACGGTGTTGTGTTCTTAAGCAGACGATATATCTTTCAAAAAGAATGCAGAAGTATACTGAAATATTTACTGATAATAGTAGTTGGAATGGTTTTGTTTTATTTTTATCGTATGATTCACTTTTTCCCATATGAAGCGCCTATGACGTACTATTATGGAAGTGTACTTTATCGTGGAATGAAGTTACTTAAATTGAGATAATTGACAAAAGAAAAAGGTCCGGAAGGACCTTTTTCTGGTTTTAGAGATTTGATTGATTTTTTATTTTAGGTGGCAGGCATATAACAAAAGGTTCAGCGCACCTATTTAGTGCTGCGGAAAATTATCAGAATACAGAAGTTCGTATTGGTCAGTGATAAATACAGCCTCAGCATAATCAAGAGAATTAATAAGCTTCATCCCTTCTTCAGCACCAAGAGCAAAGCAGGTGGTACTTAAGGCATCTGCATCTGCAGAAGAATCAGCAAGGATGGAAACACCAAACAAATGATTCTGGTAAGGATATCCGGTATTGGGATTCAAAATGTGGTGATAAATTGTGCCGTCAACTTTAAAATAGCGTTGGTAAACTCCGGATGAAACGACAGACTGGTTCTTAACTTCCACATAAGTCACAGCCTCGCCAGAAGAAGAAAAAGGCTTCTGTATTCCAATTCGGAAAGCCGTTCCATCTGGTTTGCCGCCTAAACCAAGAATGTTTCCACCTAAGTCAATCAGAGCATGTTCTACATGATAATCTTCGAGAATAGATTTCAGTTTGTCCGCAATATAACCTTTGGCAATTCCGCCTAAATCAATTTCTGTTTGTGAATCTAAAAGCTGAACGGTATTCCCTGCTATATGGATATTTTGATAACCAACATGAGATAAAGCTTCTGTAATATTGGTGGTATCAGGAAGAATACCGGAATTATTTTGAAAATCCCATAAATCACTTAATGGGGCAAGAGTAATATCAAAGGCTCCATCAGAAAGCTCACAATATTTAAGTGCCAGATTCAGTAAAGCGATGGTTTCATCAGAAAGCTCAGTTGGAGCGCCGTTTGCATGGTTTAAACGGTAAATGTCACTGCCTTCCACGGTACGGCTAAGCAGATTTTCATAGGTTTTACATGCAGTTTTGCATGCTTCAAGTGCTTCGGCAGCATTCGTATCATAGACACGAATCTGAATAATTGTATCGAAAAGAGTGTCCTGGTAGGTCAGAGGATTTGTGGATGAAGAAGCACAACCAGTTAAAAAGAAGAATATGCAGATCAAAAATCCCAACACTGTAGGTTTATTAAGTAAAGTTCGTTTCATAAGATCTCCTGAATCATAAAAGATGTGTCTATTATAAAAAATGAAGAACAGAAAATCAATCGAACATTTGGTTGTATTTGTAAAACTGTTGTGTTAGAATAACGAAAGGAAGGTGAGAATGTGAAACGCGGAATCAGAAAGAGTGATGTCATTCTTATAATCGGTATTTTAATTTGTGCAGCTGTATTTTATTTTTTTCAGTCCAATAGAGAAACAGAGGCAGATGCACAGCTTGTGGTGAAAGTAAAGGGAGAAGTGATAAAGACCTGTTCTCTGGAAGAAAATCAGGATTTCTGGCTTCCGGATAAGACAAATCAGGTATCGGTACACGATGGTAAGGTATCTATGAAGGAAGCAGACTGTCCGGACCAGATTTGCGTGAATCATGTTCCTATATATCGAAATCATGAAAGTATCATTTGTCTGCCAAATCAGGTTGTACTTGAAATTGTAAATGGAGAAGAATCCGGGTTAGATGCAGTGACGAATTAGGAGGCTTGTTGTGGGAAAAAGAACAGCGTATTTTGGCGTGCTTGCGGCACTTGCTATTATTTTTGGCTATATAGAGGCAATATTTCCATTTCATATCGGGATTCAGGGTGTGAAGCTTGGTATTGCGAATCTTGTTATTGTGATTGTGCTGTACAAGATGGGAAATCAGGCAGCATTTGCCGTATCTATTGTCCGCATTGTTGTCTCTGGATTTTTATTTTCCAATGCATTTAGTATTTTATATAGCATAGCAGGAAGCATCCTTAGTCTGGTTGTGATGATTATACTGAAAAAGAAAGGCTGGTTCAGTGTTTACGGAGTCAGTGTAGCAGGTGGAGTGATGCACAATATAGGGCAGCTTCTTATGGCTGCGTTAGTGACGCAGACGGTCAGTATTTTTTATTATGTACCAGTACTGTTGGTAGCAGGAATGGTTGCTGGACTGGTAATAGGAATATTGTCCGGTGAAATGTTAAAGCGTCTTGAGACTGTGGATATGTCATTAAAACCAAACGATGGAATACATAAAGGAGAAAAAAGATGATTGCATTTGTCAAGGGAAGTCTGGCTGAAGTGGAATTAGACCGGGTTATTATTGATGTGGGAGGAGTCGGATATAATGTGTTTGTATCCTCTTATACGATAAGCAGATTACCACTGGAAGGAAATGAGGTAAAATTATATACGTATTTGAATGTGAAAGAAGATTTGATGCAGTTATATGGATTTTTATCGAAAGATGAACTGCGGATATTTAAACTCTTAATCGGTGTAAATGGTATTGGACCAAAAGGAGGACTTGGTATTTTATCTTATCTGACTCCGGATGATTTGCGGTTTGCAGTAATGTCAAACGATGTGAAAGCAATTTCAGCGGCGCCGGGAATTGGCAAAAAGACGGCTGAAAAGCTGATCCTGGAACTGAAAGACAAGCTGGGGTCTATAGAGCTGGAAGAAGTGACAACTTCAGAATCTGTAACAGGGAATGTTTCCTTTTCCAGGGAAATCCAGACAGAGGCAGTTCAGGCATTGGTGACATTGGGGTATGGAAGTACTGAGGCATTACGGGCAGTTACCAATGTGATGACGGAGCAGGAAGAATCAGTGGAAGAGATTCTGAAAAAGGCATTAAAATTTATGATATAGTGAGCGTTAGCGGGAAGCACCTAAGGTGTGAATCATGCTATAAGGAATGAAAGGTATACAGGATTGGTAAAAGAGGAAAACTATGGCAAAAAGGATTATTACAACAGAAAATTTAGAAGAAGATATTAAGATAGAGAATAATCTGCGCCCTCAGATGCTGGATGATTATATTGGACAGAAGAAGGCAAAAGAGACATTGAAGATTTATATTGAAGCGGCGAAATCCCGTGGTGAGGCATTGGATCATGTCCTTTTTTACGGACCGCCGGGACTTGGTAAAACTACACTCGCCGGGATTATTGCGAATGAGATGGGAGTTCACATGAAGATTACCTCAGGACCTGCGATTGAGAAGCCGGGAGAGATGGCTGCAATTCTCAATAATCTTCAGGAAGGGGATGTCTTATTTCTAGATGAGATTCACAGGCTGAACCGACAGGTTGAGGAAGTGCTATATCCGGCCATGGAAGATTATGCCATCGATATTATGATTGGAAAAGGAGCATCAGCCCGTTCTATTCGTCTAGATTTACCAAAGTTTACTCTGGTTGGGGCTACTACGAGAGCCGGGATGCTGACAGCTCCGCTTCGTGACCGTTTTGGGGTTGTCAATAAGCTGGAATTTTATACGGAGGAAGAACTAAAGACGATTATTTTGCGCTCTGCAAAAGTACTGGATGTGGAGATCGACGATCAGGGAGCTTTGGAAATGGCAAAGCGTTCCAGGGGAACACCGAGACTTGCAAACCGTCTGCTGAAAAGAGTACGGGATTTTGCACAGGTAAAATATAATGGTGTCATTACTGCCCAGGTAGCTTCTTACGCGCTTGATTTATTAGATGTAGACCGCTGTGGACTGGACCACGTAGATCGCAACCTGTTACTTACCATAATTGAAAAATTCGGTGGAGGACCGGTGGGGCTGGATACGCTTGCGGCTGCCATCGGAGAAGATGCAGGAACAATTGAGGATGTATATGAACCGTTTCTGATTAAAAACGGATTTATTCAGAGAACACCAAGAGGAAGAATAGCAACAGAGGCAGCATATCAGCATCTTGGAATAGAAAATCTCACTCAATCCTGACAAAAACTGGCGAAAACCAATGAAAATACAGAAAAATAGTTGGTTTTTGGAAAAATATCATGTATAATACCGTTAGGAATATGAACGAGGAGGTTCATTATGGCATCATCTAAGAATTATACAGAAGTATTGATTGGCGGTAAAGTGTTTACATTGAGCGGTTTTGAAAGTGAAGATTATTTACAGAAAGTATCTACTTATTTGAATCATAAAATTGACGAGTGCACAAGCAGTGAAGGATATCGCAAGCAAAGTGCCGAGACCAGAAGTGTACTTCTTGCATTGAATGTAGCGGATGACTACTTCAAGGCTAAGAAGCAGGGCGGGGCTTTGGAAAGTGATATTGAAACCAAAGATAAAGAAATGTACGACCTGAAGCATGAGTTGATTTCTGTTCAGATTAAATATGAAAATGCAGAGAAAGCATTGGATAAGTTGAAGGAAGAGAACAGAGAACTGCAAATGAAAATCGTACAGTTAGAGACTGAGATGAAGAATCACCGTAATAAATAGACTGTCTGAAGGCAGTCTATTTTTCATAATAGGTGAAAGAAAAAATAGATGGAGACAGAGGTCTGTTATGAAAGGGAAGATTGAAATACTTGCGCCTGCGGGCGGAATGGACTGTCTGAAGGCCGCAGTAGCTGCCGGGGCAGATGCAATATATGTGGGCGGCAGTATGTTCGGTGCCAGAGCCTATGCAAATAATTTTTCGGAAGAAGAATTACTAGAAGCGATTGACTATGTGCATTTACATGGCAGAAAGCTTTTTATGACAGTCAATACGCTGCTGAAAGAACAGGAATTAGAAGAAAAACTATATGCATATTTGCTGCCGTATTATAAACGAGGACTGGATGCAGTAATCGTTCAGGATGTAGGGGTTCTCAGGTTTGTAAGAAAATATTTTCCAGATTTGCCGATTCATGCAAGTACGCAGATGACAATTACAGGAATTGATGGGGCAAAATTTATGGAAGAACAGGGTGTACAGCGTGTTGTTACATCCAGAGAACTGAGCATGAAGGAGGTTCAGCAGATTGCAGAGCACACCAACGTGGAAATAGAAAGCTTTGTACATGGAGCACTTTGCTACTGTTATTCAGGACAGTGCCTTTTCAGCAGCTTTTTAGGTGGAAGAAGCGGAAACCGTGGGCAGTGTGCGCAGCCTTGCCGTCTGCTTTATCAGGCACAAGGGGAAAAGAAGAGCCAGTATCTGCTTAGTCTGAAGGATATTTGTACATTAGAGTGCATTCCAGAAATGGACAAGGCAGGCATTTATTCATTTAAGATTGAAGGCAGAATGAAAAAGCCGGAGTATGTGGCGGGTGTTGTGGCTATGTACCGGAAGTATGTAGATTTATATTTATCAGGCAAAAAATACGCGGTAGAAGAAAAAGATAAGATTTTACTGATGGATTTATATAACCGTGGTGGTTTTCACACAGGATATTATTATACCCGCAATGGCAGGGAAATGGTTTCGTTGGACAGACCGAATCATGCCGGTGTTCCGGCTGTAAAGGTGCTTAAAAAACAGGGAAATAAAGTGACTGTAAAAGCACTTGTTACGCTTTCTGCACAGGATGTAATTGAACTTCCGGTGCGAAAGGGAAAAGACAAGGCAGATGCTTATACTTGCAAAGAAGAAGTACCGCAGGGAAAAGAATTTCTTATGTCTGTATTTGCAGATACTCCATTTCAAAAAGGAATGGTGTGGAACCGCACGCGAAATGAAAAGCTGATTCAGTCATTGCATAAGACCTATGTGGAAGGGAAAATAAAAGAAAAAATTAAGGGAATTTTAATTTTATCTTCCAATGACTATGCTACATTTAAGGTATGGTGCGGTGACATAGAAATTGCAGTTCAGGGAGATTTTGTTCAGGAAGCTTTAAATCAGCCGATTGATAAGGAACGTGTCATCAAACAGATGAAGAAAACCGGAAATACAGAGTTTGAATTTGAAGAACTGGATGTACAGATTCAGGGAAATGTGTTCCTTCCAATGCAGAGTTTAAATGAACTGCGCAGAGAGGGGCTGGAATTACTGCAAAAGAAAATTACAGAAGCATACTGGAGAACAGAACCTGTATTAGAAGAAAAGGGTAAATGTGAAACAGTAGATGGTAAAGATAGAAAAAAATGCGTATTTACGGCATCGGCACAGACTTTGGAACAATTACAGATTTTGATAGCAGAACCGATGATACAACGGATTTATGCAGATTGCAGCGCGTTTCCAAAGTTATGGAAAGTATCTGAAGAACAGAAGACGGTGTATGAAGAACTGATTCGGAAGGCCCATGAAAACCAGAAAGAAATTTATTTTATCATGCCATACATTTTCCGCGAACATACACGGGTACAGTATGAAGCAGCCTATGAGAGCATTTTCGACGCTCCATGGGATGGTGTACTGATTCGCAACTATGAAAGCTTTGGGTTCCTGAGGAAACATGGATATGACAAAACTATTCGGACAGATTATAATATGTATCAGTTTAATTCAGAGGCGAAAGCATTTTGGAAAGAACAGGATGTGGATACCTTTACAGCACCTTTGGAATTGACCGAAAAAGAAATGAAACGACTGGGTGTTTCGAATGGAGATGTCCTTGTATATGGACATTTGCCGATGATGGTATCGGCAGGATGTGTGCAGAAAACTTTGGGACACTGTAAAAATGTTTCGGGAATGATGACAATTACCGACAGATATCGAAAGGATTTTGTGGTAAAAAATGAATGTGATTATTGCTATAATGTAATTTATAATCAGGTGCCACTGTATCTGGGAGATAAAATGCAGGAAGTATATGACATTCATCCGGAAAGCTGCAGACTGATGTTTACGACAGAGGATGACGCAGAAATGAGAAAGGTTCTGCAAAATTTTGAACAGAAAAAGCCAATGGAAGAAGGCACATTTACCAGAGGACATTGGAAAAATGGAATAAAGTAGGTGAGAGTTTGGTCAATATTGTAGTAGAATTATCAAAATATGTCATGATTCTAGCTATTGCAATCTACACATTTGAATGTTTTGCGATATTTGGGTTTGAAGACCCGCATACAAAGAAGAGTATATTAAGGAGACAGAATGTATTAATGTTTTTGATACATTTTGTAGCTTTCATGGTGATGTTTCTTCAGAAAGAAGAAAAGAAAATACTTGGATTTTACGGAATGCAGGTCATTCTGTTTATTGCAATCTTGGTACTTTACCATATGATATATCCGAAAGTATCAAGGCTGGTTGTCAATAATATGTGTATGCTCCTGTCAATAGGCTTTATCATGATTACCCGGTTGTCCTATGAACTGGCGGTGAAGCAGTTTATTATAGCGACAGGGGCGCTGATTATCAGTCTTTTTGTACCGGTTATTATCCGTAAAGTAAAAGCACTTGCGGAGTGGAAAAGATTTTATGCCATAGCAGGAATTGTGATGCTGGCAGTGGTTATTGTAGGCGGACGGGTTACAGGCGGTGCCATGCTTGCAATTAAGATTGGAGGTTTTACCTTACAACCTTCGGAGCTGGTAAAAATCATATTTGTATTTTTTGTCGCGGCAAGCTTCCGGGAGGATAAAAGTTTCCGGAACATTGTTATTACAACTGCAGTGGCAGCGTTGCATGTGTTGATTCTTGTCATATCAAAGGACCTTGGAGCAGCACTGATTATTTTTGCAGTATACCTGGTAATGCTATATGTAGCAACCCAGCAGGCAAGATATGTATTTCTGGGACTGGGAGCCGGAAGTGTGGCTTCCGTGGGAGCCTATTATCTGTTCAGCCATGTGAGAGTACGTGTACTGGCATGGAAGGACCCATTTGCGATTTATCAGAATGGTGGACAACAGGTAGCACAGTCGCTGATGGCAATCGGAACCGGAAGCTGGTTTGGAATGGGACTGATGCAGGGAGCAGCGGATAAGATTCCGGTAGCAGAATCAGATTTCATTTTCTCAGCAATCGCAGAAGAAATGGGACTGATTTTCGGCATCTGTCTGATTCTCATCTGCGTCAGTGTGTATATTATGTTTTTAAATATATCTATGCAGCTTAAGAACAGTTTCTATAAAATGGTAGCGCTGGGGCTTGGAACCTGTTATATTTTCCAGGTATTTCTCACGATCGGTGGAGTTACGAAATTCATTCCATCAACCGGAGTTACCCTTCCACTTGTCAGCTATGGTGGAAGTTCCGTACTGAGTACAGTGATTATGTTTGCAATCATTCAGGGATTGTATATTTTAAGAGAAGATGAGGAAGAAGACATTGAAAGAAAGAAAGCAGAACAATTACGGGCAAGACGATCTGGATATGGAACTGGCAAATCTTCCGGACGAAGAAGAGCTGAGGAGACAGAGACGCCAGCAGCAAAAGGCAAGAGAAGAAAGAAAGCTTCAGCAGGAACAGAGAGAAGAAGAGAACACTAAAAAAGAGAATACTAAGAAGCAGAAAGCAAAGAAAAAGAAAACAAAGCGGATGACCAACAAGGAGATTACAAGGGTAACCTATATGTTTGTTACCTTGTTCCTTGTGATGATTGGATATCTGGTTTATTTTAATGTGGTAAAAAGCAAAGATGTGATAAACAGTGTGTATAACATCAGACAGGATATTCTGGCAGAGCGGGTAGTCCGCGGAAAGATTTTGGACAGTGAAGGAAATGTTCTGGCGCAGACCGTTACAGCAGATGATGGAACGGAGACAAGAGAATATCCATATGGAGATATGTTTACGCATACAGTGGGATATGCGGTGAAAGGAAAATCTGGAGTAGAGTCTATTCAGAATTTTAATCTGCTTACATCCAATGCACCGTTTCTGGAAAAACTGATGAAAGAATTTCAGGACCAGAAGAATATTGGGGATAATGTAATAACGACACTCAATACCGATTTACAGACCGCAGCTTATAATGCACTTGGAAATAACAAAGGTGCAGTGGTAGTGCTGGAACCAAGTACAGGAAAGATACTGGCTATGGTTTCCAAGCCTTCGTTTGACGCAAATACAGTCAGTGAGAACTGGGACAATTTAATCAATGATACGAACAGTGTACTGGTAAATCGTGCAACTCAGGGACAATATGCTCCGGGTTCTGTATTTAAGCTGGTGACAACTCTTTCCTTTATGCGGCAGAATGCAGATTACGAGGCATATTTGAATGATTGTTCCGGAGAAGTGACCGTAGATGGAACGACGATTCACTGTTATGCAAATCAGGCCCATGGGCGGGAAACTCTCGCAGATGCAGTAGCAAATTCATGTAATACCGCATTTTCGGGAATTGGTCTTCAGCTTGATATTTCAAAATGGCAGGATACGGCAAAGGATTTACTCTTTAATACAAAATTGAAATGTGATTTAGTATCTAATCAGAGCAGCTTTTCTCTGGACAAGAGTGCAGACAGTGCATCTGTTATGATGACTGCAATCGGGCAGGGGGATACACTGGTAAGTCCATATCATATGGCTATGATTACAGCAGCTATTGCGAATGGCGGTAAACTGATGAAACCATATCTGGTGGATGAGATTACGAATTATCAGGGAACCAGAGTGAAGAAATATATGCCTGAAAAATATACAGATTTGATGACTTCAGAAGAAGCGGCTGTACTTACTGAGTATATGAAAGGGGTTATTTCTTATGGAACAGGAACTTCCCTTTCTGGTGAATCTTACACTGTAGCTGGTAAAACGGGAACTGCTGAAGTAAGTATGGATAAGACGCAGGTACATTCCTGGTTTGTGGGATTTTCAAATGTGGATAATCCGGATTTGGCAGTAGCAGTTGTCGTTGAAAATGCAGATACTTCTTCCATAACCGGAGTCAGTGTTGCAAAACAGATTTTTAATGCTTATTATTATAAGTAGAGTGAAAATGTCAGATGAGATGGATAGGTGAGTATGAAGTTTTATAACAATCTGTATGTCAGCGAAGGCCTGAAAAAGAAAAAAGAAAAATGGATGAAGAAGATAGAAGCTGGGAAATATCCGCTTCAGGCATATATTCTTGCATTGTGTGAGACTGGAGATGACCAGTTGGAATTTTATAGTGCAAATATGTTGTATCAGAGCATTGTTTCGACAGAGGATATTTTTGTAGTAGGACTTGCAGAAAGCTATATGGATGCGATTTATCTGGTAGAAGAAATCACAAAAGAAGTGTTTGCGAAGACAGGAGAGGCAGATTTGCGTTCTTATCTTTTACAACAACAGAGATTATATGAGGAAAATAACAAGACAGAGGTGTAGAATATGCTACATATAATTGGATTGATTTTACGAATATTGGGAATTCTTTTACTGGGTATCATAGGACTTCTGTTATTATTTCTTTTCATATTGCTGTTTGTGCCTGTCCGATACGAACTGAAGGCAGAATTTCCGGGAGAACTAAGCAGCGCCAAAGTCAGATTCAGGCTTACGTGGTTGTTACATTTTCTTTCTGCAAGGGTTTACTATGAAGAACAGGAATTTGCGTGGTGGCTTCGTGTGGCATGGAAAAAGTTTCCAAAGATAGAAGAGCCTGACAAAGAAACAGAGGAAGAACCAGATATAAAAAAAGAGCCTGACGCAAAACAAGAGCCAGATGAAAAAGAAACAACGGATATAAAAGGAATATCTGAAAAAACAGAAGTATCTAAAAAATCAACAAAAATCCCGCAAACTGAAGTGGCGGAGAAAACCTGTAAAGAATCTTCTAAAGAAATACCGGAAGATTCCTCGATAAAGTGGACGGAGAGGGAAAATCAGGAAAACAGGAAAAAAGAAAAGAAGTCATCGGTATATGAGCGTCTGAAACGGAAAATCATCACCATCTGGCAGAAGATAAAATGTACTTTTGCAAAGATATGTGGTAAAATAAAAGACATATCAAAGAATATTTCGGATACGAAAGAAGCAATTCAGATTTTTTTGAATGATGAAGTCCATAGAAGTGCATTCCGGAAGGTGAAGAAAGAACTGATTTGGATAAAACGTCTTTTAAAGCCGAAAATCTTTCAAGTCCGTTTAAATTATGGATTTGAAGACCCCTGTCTGACGGGACAGATTTTAGGTTTACTTGGCATGGTTTATCCCTTTGTTGGAGATAATATGGAGATAGAACCGGATTTTGAACAGAAAGTTTTAAAAGGGGATATCCATATAAAAGGAAGAATCCAGATGATTCATCTGGCAGTTTTTGCGGTGAAACTGTTTGTACACAAAGAGACCCGGAAGACAATCATGGAAGTAATACACATGGTTATGAAATAGTACGAAATAGAACATTGAAATAGAACATTATGAATAGAACGATATGTGCGAAAACAGGAGGAAAGAAAATGGCGGCTGAAAAACAATTTAAAGAGACAGTAGAATCCTTATTTTCAGGAATCAACGGTGTGTTATCATCCAAGACCGTTGTAGGAGATGCGATTCATATAGGAGATACCATTATTTTACCATTGGTAGATGTTTCCTTTGGGATTGGGGCAGGTGCGTTTAATGCAGACCACAAAGAAAAAGGATGCGGAGGTCTCGGCGGTAAGATGACTCCGTGTGCAGTGCTTGTGATTCAGAATGGGACAACCCGTCTGGTAAATATTAAGAATCAGGATGCAATCACCAAGATTCTTGATATGGTGCCGGATGTGATTGACCGTGTAAAAGGTCCGAAGGAAGAAAAGATGACAGAGCAGGATGTAGTTGATATTCTGGATGCGGCAGAAAAGGAATAAGCATAGATAGGAGTAATGATATCGGAGTCAAAAGAATATAATTGGAGTAAGAAGCAAAAATCAGGTGATGCCATGAAACGGGTGGTAGGATTTGCGTTATTTTTCATTGCTGTAGGAATCATACTGGGAAGGTTCCTGCCAAGTGATTTTTGCCGGATTTTGATTTGTATCCTATGTTTTGTAGTCGGGTATCAGATGTTTGCCTGTTGAAATCGGAATTTTACTTGAAATTTTCCGGTGAAGTTTTTACTTGAAATCAAATATTTGACTGTAAAAAAGCCTTGCATATGCAGGGCTTTTATGTTATCTTATAAATGTTGCAAAAAAACACGTATGCCGTTAACTTTGGTGCCGGATATCCGGTTTGTATAATGAAGCATACGGAAGTAAAAACCAAATGGAGGAAAAAAACATGAGCGTTATCTCAATGAAACAACTTTTAGAAGCAGGTGTACATTTCGGACACCAGACAAGAAGATGGAACCCTAAAATGGCTGAATACATCTACACAGAAAGAAATGGTATTTATATCATTGACTTACAGAAATCTGTAGGAAAAGTAGATGAAGCTTACAATGCAATTTCTGATATTGCAGCAGAAGGCGGACAGATTCTTTTCGTTGGAACTAAAAAACAGGCTCAGGACGCAATCAAGACAGAAGCAGAACGCTGCGGAATGTTCTATGTAAACGAAAGATGGTTAGGTGGAATGCTTACTAACTTTAAGACAATCCAGAGCAGAATCAACCGTTTAAAAGAAATTGAAACAATGGCTGAAGACGGAACTTTCGATGTATTACCAAAGAAAGAAGTTATCGCTCTTAAGAAAGAATGGGAAAAACTGGAAAAGAACCTTGGTGGAATTAAAGAAATGAAGAAAATTCCAGATGCAATCTTCATAGTTGACCCTAAGAAAGAAAGAATCTGCGTTCAGGAAGCTCATACTCTTGGAATTCCTTTGATTGGTATCGCTGATACAAACTGCGACCCAGAAGAACTTGATTATGTAATCCCGGGTAACGATGATGCTATCAGAGCAGTAAAACTTATCGTTTCTAAGATGGCAGACGCTGTAATCGAAGCTAACCAGGGTGAAACCGGAGCAGATTACGAAGCAGAAGAAGTGGAAGCAGTAGAAGAATCAGTTGAAGAATAATCAATTGTATTAGGAATCAGATGGAGGAATAGATCATGGCAATTTCAGCAAGCATGGTTAAAGAATTAAGAGAAATGACAGGTGCTGGTATGATGGACTGTAAGAAAGCTCTTACAGAAACAAACGGAGATATGGAAGCAGCTGTTGAAGTATTAAAGAAAAGCGGTGCAGCTAAGATGGAAAAGAAAGCTTCTCGTATTGCAGCTGAAGGTATCACTCGCGTTGCATCGAATAACAATGAAGTAGTTGTTGTAGAAGTTAACTCTGAAACAGACTTCGTTGCAAAGAATGAATTATTCCAGAATTTTGTACAGTTAGTAGCTGACAATGCACTTGTTTCAGGTTTAAATGGTGGTTTAAACGGAGAAGATGTAGAAGCTCTTCTTGAAATGAATGGCCTTAAAGATGAATTAATCGATAAAACTGCTACAATCGGAGAAAAATTGTCTGTACGTAGATTTGCTAAAATTTCTGGTGAATGTGTAGCAAGCTATCTTCATGCAGGTGGCAAGATTGGTGTAGTTATTGCAGCAGATGGTGCAACAGGTGTAGAAGAAGTGCTTACCAATATTGCTATGCAGGTTGCAGCTATGAGACCAGAATACATCAGCAGAGATGATATTGCTCCAGAAGCAGTAGCAAAAATGAGAGAAATCATTGTTGACTCTTCATTGAACGATCCTGCTTCCCTTCCAAAACCAGTTTTAAATGATTTGATTAACAAAGCTTGTACAGAAAAACTTTGGAGCGACGAAGACATTGCTATTTACAATGAAAAGAAGAGCAATATGAATTACTTATTCAACTTCCTTTCAAAAGAAGCAAAAGATGTACTTGTAAATTTAGCTATGGCAGATAAAGAAAATATCATGGCAAACAAAATTTTCAATGGAGCAATCGAAGGTCGTGTTTCTAAACAGTTAAAAGAAATCTGCTTATTAGATCAGACTTATGTTAAAGCTGAAGATGGAAAACAGACAGTTGCTGCATATCTTAAGTCAGTAAACAGTGCTCTTGTAATTAAGAACATTGTACGTTTTGAAGTAGGCGAAGGTATGGAAAAGAAAAACGAAGACTTCGCAGCTGAAGTGGCAGCACAGGCTAATATGTAATACAGATTCTGTATTAGATTTCTGCAATGATTAATAACCCTTATGAACGATGGCGACACTGTTTGTAAGGGTTATTTTTATAGAAACTTAAGGAAAAATGAATTGAATGAACAGAAGAACTAATAAATGAGAAGGCGAAACTATGTACATCAGATATTACAAAGAATATTCCAACTATTTAAATCGTGACATGGAGTTTAAGGTTTATGGGCATGCAGGCATTCCGTTTATTGTTTTCCCATGTCAGAATGGACGCTTTTTTGATTTTGAAAATCGGGGAATGATTGATACGGTGGCGGATAAGATTGAGGACGGCAAGCTACAGTTATTTTGCGTAGATTGTGTAGATGAAGAAACATGGAGTGCGGAAGGCGGGGATTACCACGGAAGAATTATGTGGCATGAGCAGTGGTTCCACTATCTCTGCGAAGAATTTCTGCCACGATTACATCAGATTCATAGTGAGACCGATGAAAAATCTTATGTGGGAAAGGTGATGCTGACCGGAGCAAGCATGGGCGGTTATCATGCAGTGAATTTTTATTTAAGGCGACCGGATTTGTTTGGGGGATGTCTGTCTTTAAGTGGACTGTTTCATGCCGGATATTTCTTCCCGAATTATGATGATTTTGATATTTATAACAATTCGCCAGTGGATTTCCTGCCAAATATGTCACCGGACCATCCGTGGGCGGAGAAGTATCGCCAGGGAGAGATTATTACCTGCTGCGGTCAGGGAGCATGGGAAGATGAGGCAAAAGCAGATTCTGGTATTTTAAAAGAACAGTTTGACCGTCTTCACGTTCCGGCATGGGTTGATTTCTGGGGTGAAGATGTAAACCATGACTGGCCTTGGTGGCAGAAGCAGTTTTCTTATTTTATCGAAAAAATTGTTGGATAAATTTGGATATATTGAGAAAGAAGAACACTTTCGAATAAAAAACAGATTGTCATACATACTAATCCTGAAATAAAAATTCAGGAGGCACGTTATGGGACAGTTATCGGAAAAAGAATTAGCTGCATTAAATGACTTACTTGCGGATGAAGAGCTGTTAGTGAAAAAATTCAAAATGCTCGCATCGCATACAAATGATGAAGAAATCAAGAAAAAATATGAACGCATTTCACAACAGCATCAGGGACATTTTGATGCGTTGTACGCACATTTGAAATAGGAGGTCAGGGATATGCAGGAATATCAGGAATATACAGAGAAAGAAATTCTGGCAGACGGTCTGGCGGCTCAGAAGTCAGCAACCAGTCTGTTTAATATGTCGGCAAATGAGTGTGTGCATGACAATGTGAGAAATACAATTTTAAAGATTCTGAATGAAGAACATGTGATTCAGGTGGATGTGTTTGATATGATGCATCAGAGAGGATTCTATGAGACTCCGGCTGCCGAAGAAAAGAAAGTGCAGGATGCAAAACAGAAATATGCAAAATCAGCTCAGAAATAGCTGAAAAACAGTTAAAAATGAAAGAAATAATTGCGGAATATGCTTTGCTTAGCACATTCCGCTTTTAAAATGGTAAAGTGTTAAAGAAAAAGTCTTGGCTTCTGATGAAAAATGTGGTAAAATACTGACTTATAAAAGTGAATGGAGGTATACAGTATGAAAAAAGAAAAAAAGAGCGGGGGCGCACTTTTTGGCGCAGCATTTTTGATGGCAACCTCTGCTATTGGACCAGGATTTTTAACACAGACAGCAAAGTTTACAGGACAGCATTTGGCGAGTTTCGGGTTCGTTATTTTAGCTTCCATCATTTTATCTGCCATTGCACAGATGAACATATGGCGTGTGCTTTGCGTGACAGGACTTCGTGGACAGGATGTAGCGAATAAAGTACTTCCGGGTCTGGGCTATTTTGTGGCATTCATGGTAGCACTTGGCGGTCTGGTATTCAACATTGGTAATGTAGGCGGTGGTGCACTCGGATTTAATACACTGCTTGGAATTCCTACAAAGGCCGGATACATATTGGCAGGCGCTGTAGCAATTGCAGTATTCTTAGTGAAAAATGCAAAATCAGCTATGGATACCTTAACAAAGGTACTGGCAGGAATTATGATTGTGGTTATTCTGGGAATCATTATTGTAGTACAGCCTCCAGTTGGAGATGCATTGAAGAACACCGTTCTTCCATCAGAAAACATGAACACTCTGGTTCCGGCTATCATTACCTTGCTCGGAGGAACCGTAGGCGGTTATATTACCTTCGCAGGAGCACATCGACTGATTGATGCAGGAATTACAGGAGAAGAGAATTTAAAAGAAATCAATAAGAGTTCTATTATGGGAATCGGGATTGCGACAATCGTCCGTGTACTGCTTTTCTTAGCTGTACTCGGAGTTGTTGTAAAAGAAGGAGTTGATTTAAGCACTTCCGGAAATCCGGCAGCGGATGCATTCCGTGCAGGTGCTGGTGAAATCGGTTATCGTTTTGCCGGACTGGTACTGCTTTGTGCAGCGGTTACCTCTATTATAGGTGCAGCTTATACATCCGTATCATTTTTGAAAACCTTCCATCCTGCAATTGAGGAGAACGAAAATAAAGTTATCATTGCATTTATTGCGGTTTCAACTCTTATTATGTTATTAATTGGACAGCCTGCAACTTTACTGGTACTTGCTGGTGCATTAAATGGACTGATTCTTCCAATTACCTTAGGAATCTGTCTGATTGCAGCGAAAAAGAAGAATATTGTAGGGGATTCCTATAAACATCCAGCATGGCTCTGGGTATTGGGACTGATTGTTGTCGTGATTTCAGCTTATCTGGGTGTAACAACATTTATTTCAAATATGAGTTCTCTCTTCTAAGAAGAACTCGCTAAGGAGGTATAGAGAAATGCCTGACATCCGAATTTTAACAGCGGGCGATTCCGCACTTTTGATAGAATTTGGAAAAGAAATCGATCCGGAGACAAACCGGAAAATCACAGCACTTGTGCAATTGATGAGAGAACAGCATATCGAAGGAATTGTAGATGTGATTCCTGCATTCTGCTCTCTGCTCATCAATTATGATCCGAGAGTACTTTCTTATGAAGAATTGAAAGAACGAATGGAACATCTGCTGAAAATGGAAACAAAAACAGAAGCTACAAGGAAACGTATTTTTGAAATCCCGGTGTGCTATGGCGGAGAATATGGACCGGATATTGAAAATATCGCAGAGCATGCAGGACTTTCCGTAGAGGAAGTGATAAAAATCCATTCGTCAAAAGATTACTTAATCTATATGCTTGGATTTTTGCCGGGATTTACTTATCTGGGAGGATTGGATGAACGGATTTATACACCAAGGCTTGCAAGTCCAAGACTGAAGATCCGGGCAGGAAGCGTAGGAATCGGAGGTTCCCAGACCGGTATTTATCCATTGGATTCACCGGGAGGCTGGCAACTGATGGGGCTGACTCCTGTACGGACTTATGACCCGAAAAGACAGACACCGATTCTTGTGGAGGCGGGGGATTATATTCGGTTTATACCTATCGATGAAGAAGAATTCTTACGCATTCAGAAATTAGTGGAAAAAGGTGAATATCAATGTGTTATTCACGAAGGTGAGGTGTAGTATGGGAGTTCGTGTATTAAAAAGCGGAATGCTGACTACGGTTCAGGACATTGGAAGGACTGGTTATCAGAGTCAGGGCTTCAGTGTAGCAGGAGTTATGGATGTGCGTTCTTTTAAGATTGCGAATCTTCTTCTGGATAATCCGGAAAATGAAGCAGTGTTGGAATTCACTTTAATTGGTCCTACTCTGGAATTTACATCCGAAACAATTATTGCAATTACCGGTGGTGATTTTACACCGACGATTAATGGAAAACCGGCACCAATGTATACAGCTATCTATATGCATAAAGGTGACATTCTGGCATTTGGAAGTGCCCGTACTGGAAGCCGTGGATACATTGCATTTTCCAGTTATCTGGAAATTCCGGTTGTGATGGGAAGCAGATGTACCAACATGAAGAGTTCTATTGGTGGATTTAAAGGACGGAAACTGGAAAATGGAGATTATATTAATTTCCGTATTAAACGACGTTATCTTCCATTTTTCCTTTCCAGAAGTCTGGAGCCGGAGGATTTTGGACAAGAGGGAGCAACTCTTAGGGTTATTATGGGACCTCAGGATGATATGTTTTCTAAGCAGGGAATTGATACGTTTCTGAGTACAGAATATACGGTTACCAGTGAGTTCGACCGGATGGGATGCAGACTAGAAGGGGCATTTATCGCACCGAAAACTACTTCCGATATAATATCAGATGGAATTGCATTAGGTTCTGTTCAAGTTCCATCTCATGGAAAACCAATTATTCTGTTGGCAGACAGACAGACTACAGGTGGTTATGCGAAGATTGCAACAGTCGCCTCCGTAGATATTCCAAAGCTTGTTCAGCGCAAAACGGATCATAAGATTCATTTTCAGGCGATTTCCGTTCAGGAAGCACAAAAGCTGTATATGGACGAAATGACGGAATTGGATGATATGCGACACCGGATACATCAGCCATGTAAAGAGGTATTGGAGTGTCGTCTGGTTGCAAAACGACTGACAAGGTTGTTTGACGAGGAGCAATAGATTAGGAAATACACTGAGAAATGTATAGATATATAGCATATAGACATGTAGAAAGGAAGCATAGTAAATGGATTTAGAGAAAATAGAAGGTCTTGTGAACATTATAGAAAATTCTTCACTCACAGAATTTTCTATTGAAGAGGGCGATTTGAAAATCACAATGAGCAAATTAAATCATCCGCCGATTGTGGGTGCAGGAATGATTGCAGCTCCACCCGTAGCACCAGTTGCAGATACAGCAGCACCGGCAGAGGAAGAGGACGAAGAAGATGAAATCTTGTTTATCACTTCACCGATTGTAGGAACATTTTATTCGGCAGCGGCACCGGACATTCCGGCATTTGTAAGAGTAGGTGACCAGGTGAAGGCAGGTCAGACTGTCTGCATTCTGGAAGCCATGAAGTTGATGAATGAGATTCAGAGTGATTACGATTGTGAAATTGAGGCTGTTCTGGTGAGCAATGAACAGAAGGTAGAGTATGGTCAGCCATTATTCAGAGTAAAGAAGTTATAGGAGCAAGGAGGTTGGAAAGATGTTTCAGAAAGTATTAATCGCCAACCGAGGGGAAATCGCAGTCCGGATCATTCGTGCCTGCAGAAATATGGGAATCCGCAGTGTAGCTGTATATTCCAAAGAAGATGCAGGAAGCCTGCATGTGAAGCTTGCTGACCAGAGAATCTGTATCGGAGAAGGACCGGCAAGAAACAGTTACCTGAACATGGACCAGATTATTACAGCAGCGAAAAATATAGGAGCAGATGCCATTCATCCTGGTTTCGGTTTCCTGTCAGAGAACAGTGAGTTTGTTCGTAAATGTCAGGAAAATGGAATTACATTTATCGGACCGGAAGCAGATGTCATAGATAAGATGGGAAATAAATCTCAGGCACGAAAGACTATGATGGAAGCGGGTGTTCCTGTTGTTCCGGGAACAAAAGAACCGGTCTATGATGCTAAGACAGGAAAAGCACTGGCGCATGATATTGGATATCCGGTTATGATCAAGGCTTCTTCGGGCGGTGGCGGAAAAGGAATGCGTGTTGCCCAGGACGAGGAAGAATTTGAATTTCAGTTTAATATGGCGCAGAGAGAATCTGCAAATGCGTTTGGTGATGATACCATGTATATTGAGCGTTTTGTAGAAAATCCACGCCATGTAGAAATCCAGATTATGGCAGATACACAGGGAAATGTGGTAGCTCTTGGAGAGCGTGACTGTTCGGTACAAAGAAATCATCAGAAACTGATTGAAGAGTCTCCGTCTCCGGCAATTACAGAAGAAACCCGGCAGAAGATGAACGAATATGCCATTCTGGCAGCGAAGACGGTTAATTATACCAATGCAGGAACTATTGAATTTATTGTAAGCCCAAAGGGTGAGTTCTTCTTTATGGAAATGAATACCCGAATTCAAGTAGAGCATGGTGTGACCGAGATGGTAACGGGCACCGATCTGATTATTGAGCAGATCCGGGTTGCCATGGGAGAGCCATTGAGCTTTACCCAGGAGGATATCCAGCTTCGCGGTCATGCCATCGAATGCCGTATCAATGCAGAAATACCGGAAAAGAACTTTATGCCAAGCCCGGGGAAGGTGACACATATTCATCTGCCTGCGGGAAATGGTGTGAGAGTAGATACGGGACTTTATGCCGGTTATACCATTCCGTCGGAATATGATTCTATGATAGCCAAGGTAATCGTACATGCCCAGAACCGTGAGCTTGCTATTGCGAAAATGCGGGCGGCTCTGGATGAAATGGTAGTAATGGGTGTCAATACGAATCTGGATTTCCAGTATCAGATTATGTGTAACCCTGTTTTTGTGGCAGGAGAAGCGGATACGGGATTTATTGCCAATATTTTGAAGCTCGGATAAGAGCGGTAGAAGGAGAGAGAACATTGTATCAGATAGATTTAAACTGCGATTTGGGTGAAAGCTTTGGAAATTACAAAATCGGCATGGATGAAGAAGTAATTCCACTGATTTCTTCTGCAAATGTAGCCTGCGGTTATCATGCCTCAGACCCGGTAGTAATGCAGAAAACCATTGCTATGACAAAGAAATTCGGAACAGCAGTCGGAGCACATCCTGGATTTCCAGATTTGATGGGATTTGGAAGAAGAAACTTAAGTGTATCTCCGGCAGAGGCAAAGGCATATACCTTATATCAGCTTGGGGCACTGGAGGCATTCTGCAGAACCCAGGGAGTTAAAATGCAGCATGTGAAACCGCATGGCGCTTTATACAATATGGCGGCAAAGGATTATGACCTTGCCCGTGGAATCTGCGAGGCAATTTATGAATTTGACAAAGATTTAATCGTGCTTGCTCTTTCAGGCGGTGAACTGGTCCGTGCCGGACAGGATATTGGGCTTCGGACTGCATTAGAATTTTTTTCAGACCGTGCGTATGAAGAAGACGGTACTTTGGTAAACCGCAGAAAAGAAGGAGCGGTTATTACCGATGAGGATGAAGCAATCGCAAGAGTTGTGCGGATGATAAAAGAAAACAAGCTTACTGCAATTACCGGAAAAGATATTTCTATTAAAGCCGATTCTGTATGTGTTCATGGAGATGGCGTCAAAGCACTGGAATTTGTGAAAAAAATCCGGGAAAAACTGACAGAAGAACAGATTGCAATTAAGCCTCTTTCCAAAATTGTATCGTAATAAAATAGTATAGATAAATTGGATATCAGGCAGATAAGATATTGAGGTTCAAAAAAGAACTGCATTCTTCATTCATGTGAAATGATGAGGAAGCAGTTCTTTTGACATATACGGTTTCTCTTATAATCGGTTTCTTTTACAATAGAGAAAAAAATCAATATACGTTGGATTATTTACGGACCATATCCCGTGTGATTTCGGAAACAGAATGTGCACCGCACATCTGCATGGTGTCTTTTAACTCTGCACCAATTTTCTCGATGTAAGTCTGTACTCCTTCTGCACCACCGCCATAGGCAGCTACAACGAATGGACGGCAGATAAGCACACCATCAGCACCTAAGGCGAGTGCCTTGAATACATCGGTTCCGGAACGGATACCGCCATCCACGAGAACAGTCATAGAATCACCTACGGCAGAAGCGATTTCTTCCAATACCTCGGCAGTCGCAGGACACTGGTCGAGAACACGGCCACCATGGTTAGATACTACAATAGCAGAAGCTCCGGCTTCTTTGGCTTTCAAAGCACCCTTTACCGTCATGATTCCTTTTACGATAAATGGAATGTTAGAAAGGGAGATGATTTCGCGAAGTTCCTCTACGGATTTACTTCCTGCCGGTGGATTCATATTTTTCAAAAACGGAAGTCCGGCAGCGTCAACATCCATAGCCACTGCGAAAGCGTCAGCGTCAATCACAAGAGAGAGTTTATCTTTAATGGTATCCAGATTCCATGGTTTGATGGTTGGAATGCCGAACCCGTCATTTTCTTTAATTGCTTTAGCGGCTGCCTGCATAACCAGTGGATTGGTTCCGTCACCGGTAAATGCAGCAATTCCACAGGATTTACAGGTGGAAACCAGTATCTGATTATAGGAAATATCATCGTATTTATCGCTGTAATGAAGATTAACCGCACCTACAGGACCTGCAAAAAATGGAAAACGGAATTCTTTCCCGAACAATTTGACAGAGGTATCCGGTTCGCCACCTTCGCAGAGCGTGTCCATGTTGACCCGGATTTCCTGCCATTTATCATAGTTGCGGATAGCAGTATCACCTACACCCTTGGAACCCGGTCCCGGAATCTGGTTGCGGCATGCCTTTCCATTACAGACATTACAGGCTTTACAGTAAGAACCGATACAGCTTCTTGCCTGAAGAAGCATTTCGTTATAATTCATAAGTCGTTCATCCTTTCGAGTAAATTGATATCTTCAGTATAAATAGAAAAGAATCATTTTACAATGGAAATTATTCGTGATAATATAAAAAAACAGCGTATCGAAGTTGAGTAAAATGTTTAGATAAGCGGTTTTGTGTAAGTAGAATTACAGAAAGGCAGTGTGAAGATGAACGAGAATCTGGATTTGAAAGTGATTGCAAGAGTCGAGTCCGGTTTTACCGAAAAATTCGGCATTCCAAGACAGAGCGGTCTGGCAGATACCAAAGCGGAAATCGTATTTGAACCGGAGTACCGGAATGCAGATGCACTTCGGGGAATGGAAGGGTATACACATCTCTGGCTGATTTGGGGATTTTCTATGGTGCAGGAGGAAAAATGGCATCCTACGGTCAGACCTCCAAGACTGGGCGGCAATAAACGGATGGGTGTATTTGCAACCAGGTCTCCGTTTCGTCCCAACCCAATTGGTCTGTCCAGTGTAAAATTGCTGGAAGTGCGGAAAACAGAAGACAGAGGAGTGGTTCTGATTGTGTCCGGTGCAGACTTGATGAACGGAACCCTAGTTTATGATATCAAACCTTATCTGCCTTATGTGGACTGCCACACGGATGCAGTGGGTGGATTTACCGAAGAAACCAAGGCATACGAACTTTGTGTGCAGTGGGAAGCTGCATTTCCTTATGGAGAAGAAAAGAAGCAGGAACTGGTACAGATTCTAAAGCAAGACCCCAGACCGTCTTATCAGGAAGATGCAGAGCGCATTTATGGAATGAGCTATGATGGAATGGAAATCAAATTCCGGGTAGAACATGGAAATTTGATTGTTTTGAAAGTAGAGTTGCAAAGGGATGAGGAGTAAGATGCAGTTTTATATGGCACCTATGGAAGGAATTGGCGGATTTGTGTATCGTAATGCATATCACAAATGTTTTGCATCCTTTGATAAATATTTTCTGCCATTTATTTCACCTAATCCGAAAGGAAAATTTGCGCCATGGGAACTGGCAGATGTGCTTCCGGAACATAACAGAGGCATGTATGCGGTTCCTCAAATCCTTACGAACCGGGCAGAGGATTTTATTCAGACGGCAAAGCAGCTTCAGAGTATGGGATATGACGAGGTAAATCTGAATCTGGGCTGTCCTTCGAAAACCGTGGTTGCAAAGGGACGGGGCGCGGGTTTCCTGAAAGAGCCGGATAAGCTGAACCGCTTTTTAGAAGAAATCTTTCAGACACTGGATATGAAGATTTCGATTAAAACTAGAACCGGGTTCTGGAATTCGGAAGAATTCGAAGAACTACTCAGAATTTACAATCAGTATCCTTTAGAAGAACTGATTATACACCCAAGAGTACAGAAGGATTATTACAAGAATCAGCCGGACTGGCAGATTTATAAAGAAGCAAAACAGGAAAGTAAAAATCCGGTCTGCTATAATGGGGATATTTTTTCAAGAGAAAAATATCAGGAATGGAGACAGCATTTTCCAGAGGAAGATACAGTGATGTTAGGAAGAGGTGTATTATTCTCACCAGATATACTTGGAAAAATAAAAGAAGACAGGCATTACGGAAAAGATGTTTACAGACAGTTTCATGATACACTTTTGGAAGGATATCTGCAGACCATTCATGGGGAGCAGAATGTAATTTTCAAAATGAAAGAATTATGGAATTATGCTTTTCATGGAATGAAGAATCCAGATGCTGTCCAGATACAACGAATCAGACACGCATCCAGTCTGGCAGAATACGAAGAGGCAGTGAAAATGTTTTGGATGCAGACAAATTGCGGATAATATGGAAATTACAGAGTGAATCTGATTTTATAGATGCATTTACCGATTGAATTTTAGAAAAAGGGATGAAAGAAGCAAATGAAGAAACTAAGTATAAAAAGTATGATTTTATTGGTGTTAACCGCGTTGATATGGGGGATGGCATTTGTAGCACAAAGTGTTGGAATGAATTATATCGGACCTTTTACCTTTAACTGTATCCGTTCTATTATGGGAGGCCTTGTACTGATTCCGTGTATTTTGTTTTTTGACAAACGTGAGAAAGGTGAAGCAAAGCAAGAAAAGAAAGAAGACACTAAAACGCTGCTGATTGGTGGAATCTGCTGTGGCCTTGCACTTTGTATAGCGTCAAATCTCCAGCAGATTGGTATTAAATATACGACGGTAGGAAAAGCTGGATTTATTACAGCACTTTATATTGTTCTGGTTCCGATTTTCGGGATTTTCCTCAGAAAGAAAGTATCTGGACGTGTATGGCTCAGTGTGGCAATTTCAGTTGTGGGATTATATTTATTATGTATTACAGATGAATTCCGGATTGGAAAGGGTGATTTCTTTGTATTACTTTGTGCACTGGTCTTTACCATTCATATTTTAGTGATTGATTATTTTTCCCCTAAGGTAAATGGAATCAAATTGTCCTGCATCCAGTTTCTGGTGGCGGGAATTTTGTCCGGTGTTCCGATGCTTATCAGTGAAAAGCCATCCATTTCCACGATTTTAGCAGCCTGGGCACCTCTGTTGTATGCTGGAATTATGTCCTGTGGTGTCGGCTACACGCTTCAGATTGTAGCCCAGAAGGATGCGGATCCGACGATTGCTTCGCTGATTCTTAGTCTGGAGTCGGTATTCTCTGTTCTGGCTGGATGGCTCATTCTTGGACAGACACTTGCCGGCAAAGAAATTGTGGGATGTGTGCTGATGTTTGCAGCCATTATTTTAGCCCAGCTTCCAACCCAAAACCAGGAGTGCAGTAAACAATAATTGGCTTCACTTTTGAAGTTATCTATGCTATAATGTACGAAGAAATTGAGACGGGAGCAAAGACATATGAAAAGAGTTCTTTTAAAATTAAGTGGAGAAGCCCTTGCAGGCGATAAAAAGACAGGATTTGACGAAGCAACATGTATCGGTGTTGCCAGACAGGTGAAAGAGATAGTGGATCAGGGCATCCAGGTTGCAATTGTGACCGGAGGCGGAAACTTCTGGAGAGGCAGAACCAGTGAGACCATTGACCGGACAAAGGCTGACCAGATTGGAATGCTTGCGACAGTTATGAACTGTATTTATGTATCCGATATTTTCCGTCATGTAGGGATGAAGACAGAAGTGTTCACACCTTTTGTATGTGGAGCATTTACAACACTGTTTTCCAAAGATGCGGCTGTAGAAGCATTGAATGAGGGAAAGGTTGTATTCTTCGCAGGCGGAACAGGACATCCTTATTTTTCTACAGATACCGGGGCAGTTCTTCGTGCAATTGAAATCGAAGCAGATGCAATGCTTCTTGCGAAAGCAATTGACGGTATTTATGACAGCGACCCGAAGGTGAATCCGGAAGCAAAGAAATACAGTGAGATATCTATACAGGAAATGTTGGATAAGAAGCTTATGGCAGTGGACCTTACAGCAACCATCCTGTGTATGGAAAATAAAATGCCAATGTTGGTATTTGGATTAAATGAAGAAAACAGCATTGTAAATACCATGAGTGGTAAATTTAACGGTACTAAAGTGACCGTATAAGAAATGTGCAGAACAGAAAGAATGCAGATAGCAGGAGGAAATTGAAAATGAATGAAAAAATCAAAGTGTATGATGATAAAATGCAGAAAACATTAAACAGTCTTGACGGGGAACTCGGAACCATCCGTGCAGGCCGTGCCAATCCGAATATTCTGAACAGACTTACCGTAGAATATTATGGTTCACCAACACCAATCCAGCAGGTGGCAAATATTTCTGTTCCAGAACCAAGATTAATTCAGATTCAGCCATGGGAGAGGAAGATCATCCGTGATATCGAGAAAGCAATTCAGATGTCAGATATCGGAATCAACCCTACAAATGATGGAAATGTAATCCGTCTTGTATTCCCGGAACTGACAGAGGAACGAAGAAAAGAATTAGTAAAAGATGTTAAGAAAAAAGGAGAAGCAGCCAAGGTTGCAATCCGTAATATCCGTCGTGACGGAAATGATGCCTTTAAGAAGTTAAAAGGTACAGAAATTTCAGAAGATGAAATCAAAGATTTGGAAGATGAACTTCAGAAACTTACTGATAAATATATCAAAGAAGTAGAAAATGCAGTAGATGCCAAATCAAAAGAAGTAATGACAGTATAAGAGAATACAGGGAGGGGCAGTAAGAGTACGGGCCCCTCTTTTCGTTACCAGATATAAGATGAAAAGGAGTTATTTATCTTTTCGCTTATCAATTACAGAGACTGATTCTGAGGAAAGGGAAAGACAATGAATGTACCACAGCATATAGCGATTATTTTGGATGGAAACGGACGCTGGGCGAAGGCAAAAGGAATGCCACGTAATTATGGACACACACAGGGAAGTAAGAATGTAGAAAAAATCTGTGAAGTGGCATATAAGATGGGAGTCAAGTATTTAACCGTATACGCATTTTCTACTGAGAACTGGAAACGCCCGGAAAGTGAAGTCAATATGTTAATGACGCTTTTGCGGAATTATATGAAAACCTGTCTGAAATCAGCAGAGAAGAACCGGATGAGAGTACGTGTGATTGGAGATAAAACCGGACTGGATGCGGATATCAGAGGTAGAATTCAGGAATTAGAAGAAGCGTCTAAGAATAACGATGGACTGAACTTTCAGATTGCGATTAATTACGGAAGCCGTGATGAAATGATTCGTGCCATGAGGAAGATGTCGCAGGATTGTGTGGATGGAAAACTTCAGCCTGAGAATATTACGGAAAGTATTTTTGAAAATTATCTGGATACGCATGGCATTCCGGATCCCGACCTTCTTATCCGCACCAGTGGTGAATTAAGATTGTCGAATTACCTGTTATGGCAGCTTGCGTATACAGAATTCTATTTTACAGATGTACCGTGGCCGGATTTTACAAAAGAAGAATTAGAAAAGGCAATCGCTCAATATAATAATAGAGACCGGCGCTATGGGGCAATAAAGGAGGAAGACTAATGTTTAAAACCAGATTAATCAGCGGAATTGTGCTTGTCATTATTGCTTTTATCACAATTTACTCTGGTGGTCCATTACTTTGGATTACTTTATGCGGCATTAGCTTAATTGGATTGAATGAGTTGTATAAAGTCATTAAGATTGACAAAACCTTACCTGGAATTGCAGGATATTTGGCTGCCTTGGTTTATTATCTCCTTTTACTTGGAGGAATTTCCATAGACCCGATGCTGTTTGTGATTGCGGTGTTAGTGGTGTTTATGTTTGTATATGTGTTTGCATTTCCCAAATATGTATTCGAACAGATTAGTGGTGGATTTTTTGGAGTTTTCTATGTGTCAGTGATGCTGTCTTTCATTTATCAGACAAGAATGAGAGCAGATGGACTTGTTCTTGTACCACTTGTTTTCTTATGCTCGTGGGGATGTGATACTTGTGCATACTGCGCAGGTGTCTTATTTGGAAAGCACAAAATGGCTCCGAAACTTAGTCCGAAGAAATCCATTGAAGGTGGAATTGGAGGACTTGCAGGCGCTGCCCTTCTCGGTGCTTTGTATGCACTTGCAGTGAATCATTGGGGCGGAGGTAATGTGCCGCCGCTGGAATACGCAGTCATTTGTCTGATTGGCGGTATGATTTCCATGGTAGGGGATCTTGCCGCATCTGCGATTAAACGAAACCATGAGATTAAGGACTATGGTACTTTAATCCCGGGACATGGCGGAATCTTAGACCGGTTTGACAGCGTTATTTTTACGGCACCTGTCATTTATTATCTTGCAGTTCTGTTACTGTAAGCTGGTGTTGTAATGGAGGAAGAAATGAAGAAAATAGCAATACTTGGGTCAACAGGTTCCATTGGAACCCAGACTCTGGAAATCGTAAGAGCAAATAAAGATATTGAAGTCCTTGGTCTGGCGGCTGGAAGTAATATCAGTCTGCTGGAAGAACAGATTCGGGAATTCCATCCGAAGAAGGCTGCGGTGTGGAACGAGGAAAAAGCAAAAGAACTTCAGGTGAAGGTTTCAGACTTATCCGTAGAGATTTTAACAGGGATGGAGGGTCTGATTGAAATTGCACAAATGGAAGAAACAGAGATTCTTGTAACAGCCATTGTGGGTATGATTGGAATTCGTCCGACGATTGCGGGCATGAAAGCAGGGAAGGATATTGCCCTTGCCAATAAGGAGACTTTGGTAACAGCAGGGCATATCATTATGCCTCTTGCAAAAGAATGTGGGGTGCAGATACTTCCGGTGGATAGTGAGCATAGTGCAATTTTCCAGTCTTTACAGGGAAATGAACAGAACAAAATCCACAAGATTCTGCTTACTGCATCCGGTGGTCCGTTCCGTGGAAGAAAAGAAGAAGAATTAATGAATATCCAGGTAGAGGACGCATTAAAGCATCCAAACTGGACGATGGGAAGAAAAATTACCATAGATTCTTCAACTTTGGTAAATAAAGGATTGGAGGTCATCGAAGCAAAATGGCTCTTTGATGTTTCGGTGGATAATATTCAGGTAGTTGTGCAGCCACAGAGTGTGATTCACTCTATGGTTGAGTATGAGGATGGTGCAGTGATTGCACAGCTTGGAACACCGGATATGAAGCTGCCGATTCAATATGCTCTCTATTATCCGAACCGGAGATTTTTATCTGGTGACAGACTGGATTTCTGGTCTATGGGACATCTGGATTTTGAAAAGCCGGATACGAATACTTTCTATGCTTTGGAATTGGCATATGAAGCAGGTCGTGAGGGCGGAAGTCTTCCAACTGTATTTAATGCGGCAAATGAGCTGGCAGTCAGCCAGTTCCTGAACCGGGAAATCAAATATCTTGAAATTACGGAAATTATTGAGGATTGTATGCGTTCCCATCACAACATTGCTAATCCTTCAGTGGAGCAGATATTGGAAACTGAAGCAGCAACATATGAACGCATTCTCAGCAGGAGGTAACTGAAAATTTCATGGGAATTATAATTGCAATTTTATTATTTGGCTTTATTGTTTTCTTCCACGAGTTAGGACATTTTCTTGTGGCACGAAAGAATGGGATTACTGTGCATGAGTTCTGGATCGGCATGGGACCTACTTTAGTCCATAAGCAGGTTGGAGCGACAGACTACTGTTTGAAGCTTCTTCCGCTTGGCGGTGCCTGTGTGATGGGCGAAGATGACGCCGAGGATATGTCAGAGGGAAGCTTTAACAGTAAATCTCCATGGAGGAGACTTTCGGTCATTGTGGCAGGACCTTTCTTCAATTTTATTCTTGCATTTCTGTGTGCAGTCATTTTTATTGCATGTGTAGGCTTTGACAAACCAGTTATCAACCGGGTAAGTGAAGGAACACCAGCAGCGGAAGCTGGACTGGAATCCGGAGATGTGATTGTAAAATTGAATAATAAATCAATTCATATTTTCAGAGAGATTTCACTGTATAATCAGTTCCATCAGGGAGAAGCAACTGAAGTCACATACGAAAGAGACGGGGTACGCCATACGGTATTACTTACTCCGCAGAAAGACGAAAGTGGATATTATATTTTCGGAATTGTCAGTGGAGGCTACGAAAAGGGAAATGTCTTTGAAGTATTAAAATACGGTGTCTATGAAGTGAAATACTGGATTGACATGACGCTGGAAAGCCTTGGACAGTTATTGACACGTGCGGTAGGTGTAGACCAGCTTTCCGGACCGGTCGGGGTGGTAAGTGCTGTGGATGAAACTTATCAGCAAAGTAAAAGCGATGGAGTATATTATGTATTTTTAAATATGCTTCGTATTGCAATTTTGCTTTCCGCAAATTTAGGGGTAATGAATTTACTGCCTATTCCTGCGCTGGATGGTGGAAGAGCATTGTTTCTGGTTATTGAACTTATCAGGGGAAAGCGTGTTCCAGCGGAAAAGGAAGGCTATGTCCATTTGGCAGGTATGGTATGTTTACTTTTACTGATGGCGTTTGTAATGTTTAATGATATTAAGAGAATATTTTTCTAAATAAAGGCAGGCGGATGAAAATGCGTGAGCAATTAACAGAAAGTGATGTAAAGAAAATCCAGGAAGAAATTGAATACCGTAAGCTTGTGGTAAGAAAAGAAGCCATTGAGGCAGTGAAAGAAGCACGAGCTCATGGAGACCTCAGTGAAAACTTTGAGTATCATGCTGCAAAAAAGGATAAGAACCGTAATGAAAGCCGGATTCGCTATCTTGAGAGAATGTTAAAGACAGCAGAAATTGTTTCCGATGCATCAGAGGATGGTGTAGTCGGAATCAATAACCGTGTAACCGTATATTTTGTTGAGGATGACGAAGAGGAAACCTATAAGCTTGTGACTTCCGTGCGTGGAAATTCGCTGACTGGCTATATCAGTATAGAATCTCCGATTGGAAAAGCAATTTTAGGACACAGGGTTGGCGATACGGTCAGTGTTACCGTGAGCGAAACCTATTCTTATGATGTGGAAATACGTGAGATTGTCAACAGCCATGATGATGAAGATGACAAAATCAGGTCTTATTAGAGTTAGAATATTAGAACGCAAGAAGGGAATATGTGAATCATATTCTCTTTTTTTAGTTTGCGCGCCATGGGCGCGTTCTAACGGGTGCAAGTCCCGAACATGCCCAGATAGTGGGAAGTGTATAGCTGAACAGCAAGGGTGTCCATCGCGAGGTGGAATCTGAAGGAAGCTGTAAGCAAATCTCTGGTCCGACGGACAGAAATCACATATAAGGCTAGGCTATGAGAGATAAGTTGGCTAAAAGCAACGAAGTCTAATAACTATCACTTTTGTAGTAGCAGAGTAAATGTGGCGGATATATGGAGAGAAAGAGCGTGCACCTTAAGCGTGGAGGTCTCACAGAGG
>OIZO01000068.1_pt1 | contig 82202 bp, 80 predicted proteins | sample 1588551 | NCBI WGS metagenome assembly OIZO01 (sample SAMN03283271) | human gut metagenome | biome: human-associated habitat; material: feces | host: Homo sapiens | place: Peru | collected 2012
TCCATGTGTTCAGCCTAGTTCATAAATATGTGTCCAGGATTCTGGGTACATATCACATACTTACGGTGCATTTGTGTTAAATATTATGTTCTTTTCTTCTTTTTGACGCTTCTTTATAAACCTGCTCATCAGTACGCGCTGAAATAACAATTATTTTCATAACCTCATCGACATACTCTATCTTGTATACCACTCTTATTCCTATATCCCTAAACTTAATCTTCATCAAGTTAGTAAGATTAGTATTTTCTTTATTCCCTAATGGCTTTCCATAACCGCCTTGACTTACAGGCAATGGATTCTTACTCACCTTTTTTATCCCCTTAAGAACCTGAATCTGAACTGAATGGTCGAGCCTTTTCATATCCTTCTCTGCTTCCTGTAAAAACTCAATCCCCCATATCATTCGATATCAATATCCTCCGCATTTTCAAGCTCTTTTTTGTCTATCCCAAGATTTCTCATAACATAATCCATAGAAACCGTTTCTTTATTGCCATTATCTTCAATACGCTTAGTAGCTTCAATCAGAAGATAATAATCCTCTTCAATCTCCGTTAGTCTTGTATATTCCTCTGGTGACAGAATAACTGCTGATGGCTGATTATTCTTCAAAACAATCAGCTCCTTTTCATCATGAAGTCTGTCAAATATCTTTGAAGCCTGACCTTTATTAAATTGAGAAATTGGAATCAGACATTGTAAAATATTAGTTGCTATTGCCACATTTATCACCTCCATACATTTTCTATATATAGAGTATCCTTTTGGGGTAAATATGTCAACAAATTTATTGTAAAATTAATTGTTATTTCTTCTTTTTAACAATCATCCACACAACCATTAACACAACTCCCGCTGCACTAACTAAAGCACCCTGCCACAGATAAGGATAATTCATTTTAATAACAGTTTTTCCTTTATTCACATACATAAGATTATTCCTGCATGTTATATTCGATGAAGAGCTGAATATATCATGGTAAGCAAGTGTTGTATTAACATTATCATTATTAGAGGTTATTGTTATTTCGTTCTTTCCATATTCTACTTTTAAAGGAACTATCTTCCTGTCTGGAAGCTCCTCTGATGATATACCACTCATATTGCTAAGCAATTGTCCAACAGATTCATCATCAGTCAGACTATAGAAATATGTCAGGTTAAGACCAGTCATTATAATATTGTCATTCTTCACAGTTCCATAGAAATCCAGACTGAAACCATTATCATAGAAAGTTCCCCAGACTGTATCAAGTCCGTCAAGATACACTGTATTCCATGTAGTGTGTCCCTGTGGAAACATATCAGGATATATTGTTCCAATTCTTGTATCCATATCAGGATAACCATTGTGAAATGTTATTGTGCTACATGTTACGCCAAGAAAATTCTGGCTATGTGTACGCTTATCCTGTGGTATGCCGTCAGCATATATAATAACCTTAACTCCCGCCCGGCTCAGCCGTAGTACAAGCTCTTCTGCCTCTTCCTTATCATCATATGTAAAACCATTCAGAAACACTTCTTTATATCCTGATAATTCCTCATATGTATAATCATTAAGATTATCAGAATCCGCTGTTTCTACCGCTGGAAACTGCATTGATATTGTCGCTGCACCAGAGCCTATCGCAAGCGCCCTGTAGCTGCTTACAACACCCCAGCTATCAGGTATATCAATATGATACAGAATATAATCATTATTCTGTTCCACTCTCTTATATCCAACCGTGTTCGCAGCTGCTTCAAGGTCATCTAACGAATTATTATATTGTTCAAGCAATGACTTTTTCACAAGTACTGAATCGTCACCAAGTTCTAAGCATCTGTCGAATACATACAGGAAGTCTCCCTGTGCAAATGCTTTGTTAAGATTAACTATATTAGTAGATGTATTGGCAGCTTCTCTTCCTGCACCAAATGTAGCATCAACCGGATTGCCATAATCAGAAACCATCCATGAACCTGTTGCACCAAGTATACTCTCGTCCATCAGGGCCAGTCTCTGCTTAGTGACTGCCTGTGCATTTGAAATAAGAGTGCTATCCTGTCTTGCTGACATTCGTTCTTGAACTGATACATCATTATGTTCCCCAACAATAAGGCTCAATGATGGTATAGTATCTGCTGCCAGTAAAACACAAAGCATTAAAACTAAAGGCTTCTTAAGCCTGTCCCACATAAGAAAGCTCATAAGAATCATACTTAAAGCAATGGATATAAATCTTAACATCCATAAATACTGGCTTCCCGGCAGGTGCTTCAAAACAGCGTATGCCGATTTGGTTGTCATAAGCAGTATAATAAGCCCTGTTACAAAGCCTGTCCGTGATTTTTTATATCCAAACAGTATACCGAATACAATAACAAACAAAGCTGCAAATCCGAAATAAAAATTTTCAAAACCTCTTGTTAATCTTTCAAAAGGATTAATAGTAGTCCATAAATTCTGAAAGAAATTAGCCATATTTTCGGAATTATCAAGTGAAGTAATTCCACCTTTTAAGGACGCAACCATCCATATTCCAAGCAGCATAAATCCCAGCAGCATTGATATTACAACATCAAGCACTGCCCTTTTTCTGCCCTTCTGTATTATATATACAATTCCATATATAATTACTGCTATAGCAACCATTCCGGCATATCCGAGATGGCACAATGCTGTCAGTAAAAATGTAAATACCATAAGCGGTATGTATCTTAATTTCTGATTGTCTAAATATTTATATACAGCATATATGAATACCGGCAAAAATATCATACTGAGACTTCTGGCAAGATTTCCCTCAATAAATATTGCACACAGATTATTAGGCATAAAAAACCAGAGGAGTCCGATAAATGCTCCAAGATACGGTCTGTTAAAGCCTCTTCCGATAAATGGCCATACACATGCACCTAAAAAGCACACTCCTCCTATAAATATTAAATATGCCCCAAACTGGCTTCCTCCTGCAATAAACTGGCAAAGTGCCATTACATACGCTGGCAGTGGTGACCAGTATCTTAACAGTTCAACGCCGTTATACCATGAAGCATCATACAACGGATACCAGTTTCCAGATTTAATGGCATTATATACAAAATCTCCTCTGTACACATGATACATAGTATCTGAGCCAGACGGATATATTCCACTTGTCTTTACAAGCCACATAACAAAACATGCTGTCGCAAAATACACGAATGGCATAAGAAACAGCAGATAAATTGCTTTCTTTTTCTTCTTCAACTTCTTCTCCAATCCGTCTTAACAACATTTGTTACTTAATAATTTCATCAAGAACAGCGTCCATAACATCTGACATGATTCTTTCATCCGCCTTCTTATTAAGAAGTATATTCCTGTCCTGCGCTGATATATCAACAATATAACTTCTTGTTGGTGTTTCGCTGGCTTCGACGCTTGTAAGCATTCCACCCATGCTGTATATAATCTTAAAAAATTCTTCTGCAAAATAATCAGTTACATTCTCTATTGTAGGCATCATAGCATCAAAAGGTGCCACCTCATTAAGAGTCCTGTTCTGATACTGCTCAAGGAACTGTGTGATTCCATCTTCAAATATATTAAATTCAACAAATGAATTTCTTGCAAATTTAATATCAAGCGCAAATTCCCATGTATGGGGATGTATCTCACCTTTTACATCATTGATAATTATATAATGTCTCATATTGAGATAAAATTTTAACCGGTATTCCCTATATATATTAACTGCCATAATGTCTCCTTAATTACTGTTAATGTACAGCGTATTTAATGCCAAGCCTGTCAACATCTGCCTTGCCTTTAACTGAATATGCAAATGCAATCTGGGTTCCATTATCCACAAGTAACTGCAGATTCTGTCTCGCATGTCTTTTATTAATGCCAAGAAATACAAGTACAATATCAGTATGATCATATATGAATCTAAGCACATTTTTATCAAGAATATAATTAGCCCTTGCCACGAACTTATCCCGTTCCTGCATGCTCACGCATGAAATATGCATAAAAGTCACAGGATAAATATCTCTTTTTATAATCTTATACATGAATGGCATTATTGCCTCTTTATCCCATACATTATTACGGGTATCATGCAAATCCTTCTCCAAAAGTTTCTTATTCATTTTCGTAATCATCTGATTAAGCTGTGCTGTTGTATTCTCAGAATCATTTAGCTTTTTCTGAAGCTTTCTCATAGAATGAGCAAGAAGCATTGCGGTAACTATCAGCACTAAAAGCAGAACAACAATATATGTCTCCATCTGTATCTTAATCTGGAGATAACTGTTATTATCCATAATTGCACTTCTGCCTGTAAGAAGGCACAGCTTATAAGACTGGTTCTTATATTCAAATGCGACTCCTGACGCCACATAACTGCTTCCATTAATATCTATATAACCATGAGTAACCCTGTCTGTCTGAAGATTATTAAGAAATGCAGCGGCACTATCTGATTCATAATATGTAGCTGTAGTAACGCCTTTATATCTGTTAGTTTCAAGCACATCTTTTACAAAAAGAATTGACTGGTTCTTAGAAAATGTCCAGTATTTATTAGATGAGGAATTCATTGTTTTAAGTATATCATTAATAATCTGCTCATCATCACGATTGCTTTTAAGATTAATCTGGTCTAAAACAAGCTGCACATAGGCATCCTGCTGGGTTGCACACACTTCAAGGATTCCTTCTTCATATTTGTTAATTCTTGTATATGCAAAGAATCCGGCAGCAATCGAAAAACATATTACATAAACAGCCGTTATAACAAGAACATTTTTTGATTTCTTTTTCTTTCTGACATGCTTCTTATTGTCTTTTTCTTCTTTCTTAGCTTTCATATTAAGCCTCTTTTCCGTGTTCTTTCTCCTGACCGTTATCGTCATTATCTTCTGCCGGATAATTAAGTGCTTCCCTGACCTTCTTTATTGCATTAACAGGTCTTGAAAAATCACTCTTTACCACATCTGCAAATGTCCTGCATTCTTCAGACAGATTCATTGTTTTCCATGAACTGTCAGTCTCAATACTGTTAATGATACCTGCCAGCCTTATAAAGAATACTGCAAAATTAAATATTGGCAGGAATAATATACACCACCAGTGGCTCATATAATATCTTCTTATATCCTTATTAATCTTTAAGAAATATGCCACAACAATAAAATACAGATAACCTGTAAGTGTATATAATCCAAATATAATGACCGTTGAAAGTAATACTGTCTTACCTGAATATCCTACAACTATAAGACATATAAGTGCCAGATACCATATAAGTCGTGGAAATGCAAATGTATGGTCATACAAAAGAGTCTTGACACTTATATTAGTAAACAGATTTTTCACCTTAAAAGTCTTGTCCATAAACATCTTAGATACTTCAAGACTTCCTCTCTGCCATCTCTGCCTCTGTGTATATAATTTATTGACATTTTCAATTGGATCTACAAAAAACAGTGCATCCTCACACACTTCAACGCGTTCATTCTGAAGATATCTCATCTGGAAAGTAATATGTGTATCTTCACAGATAGTATCCGTATTATACATCCACGACTTTAATACTGCGGATTTCCTGAATGCCGAAAATGCACCTGACAATGTATACACTGAATTAAGCTCTGATGCATAGCTTCTTCCTGCGAGGAAAGCCTGTGCATATTCCATAAATTCAAGTTCACGCAGAAGCCTTGATAGTCCTGCCTTATATTTCTTAATCTGTTCAGGAACAGTAAGAATAGAACCTGTCATACAGTTAATGCCTGTATCACTTTCAAATCTTGCAACCATATTGACAAGGGCATTCTTTTCAAGCATGCCATCACTGTCAAGATTGATAATATATTTGCCGTCACTGTTATAAAGTGCCAGATTAAGCGCCCTTGACTTTCCCTGTTCAGAATTCATCCACTGCATCAGAAGATCTGGAAACTCCTGCTGACACTGTGCATATATATCAAAGCTGTTATCTTTTCCCTTATTATTAACCAGAAAAATCCTTATTCTGCCATTAGGATAAGTACTGTCATTAATCGACTTAATACAGCCATACAGCGTATCTGCCGAATTATAAACTGGTATTATAAGTGTAATCTCCGGATATATTTCCAGTTCCTTTTTATGAATTTTATGTCTTAAATTTCTTCTTATAAGAAGAATAACACTTCCCAATGCAGGCACAATTTCCATAATAAAAGGAATAATTATCCAGCCACCCCAGAAAAGGAATGAATTAAGAATTATTTTTACCATATGAGAAATTTCCTACTTTCATCTTAACAATCTGCGGTTTCGTAAATACATAGAAATACAGGTACACACTAAGCACATAGAAAAATATTCTTCCAATAAATGTATGAAATACATAATATGCTCCCATACCCCAGAAATGTACAGCAAAACATATCATGACTATTCTTAATACATTACATAACATAATATAGCAGAAGCCACCAATTCCTATCATCAGCTTCTCGCTCCAGTTATACACATTAAAGAATATAAGTAGAGACAAAAATGCCATGATTTCAATAATTCCCGAACACTCGAAATCAATAAGCAGTGTCATTGACGATGCACCCGTATGTATAAATATTATTCCGTATTTAAAGTATGCAGTAAATGCACCTGTTATATCACCTGCGATACCAGCCAGTGCCGCAACACTTCTTGCCAGAGGCATTGTAAGCACAGGCTGAACCGTCATCATCATAATTACAAATAAGCCGAGACTTCCCCACATGAATGTCCATGCATGAAGCTTTGCTCTCTTCGTTACAGAAAGTATATAAAGCCATATTATTATAATTGCAATTACTATAATAGGATTCATTCTACTTATACCTGTGTACTACCTTTCTTTTTCTTATATACAACTACTCCGCATGTAGCAGCTATACATATGAAAAGTCCAAGCCATGCGCCAGATGAAGCACCTGCTGTATTAATCCACTGTTGTCCCATTCTTCCAAACTGTGCGCTTATCTGCTTGAAATCACTGACATCACAGCCAAATTTCTGTGCTGCTTTATCGAGGTCTATATAAAACTCACATTCGTCCCTATTACTTCTGACTGTAATAGTCATTTTACCATAGCATATATCTGCATCATTAAGTTCATTAATATTCTTAGAAGTTCCCCACGAACCTATATCAAACATATAAAACTCATATGTACCTTCACTTAGGTCTTCTGTCTTAGGATTCCAGTTAATGTTCCCCTGCTCGTCCACTGTAACAAATCTTGGCGCAATAATCTGATTATAGTCATCATTAAACTTAATTGACAAAGCATATGTAAATTCACCGCCGGCTTCATTAAGATGCTCCGGCATCATTGTATATGCATGTCCTAACACAACATTTCCATCACTAAACAATGCTCCCATTGCATCTACCTTATTATGCTGTGTTCCCGGAGTTGCATAATTAATCCTTGTGTGTGGATAATATTCCCAGTCTCCGTACAGACCATCATATTTAATATCATATATAGTCTTGTCATCTGATGAACCATCATCCCTGATATTGGCTACACCAGATACAAACGGCTCTGACTGATACAATCCAAATGATATTGTCTTATTATATGCCGGTAATGCGTCCGCAGGTATATCAATCTCCCACTGGTTTCCTACATGTCTGCAGTCAACACCATCTACACCATTGACATATCCTTTGCTGTCAAGCTGAAAAACAAGCTCGTTGCCCAAATCAGTCGTTATTGAATACTTACCATTACTATGAGTTCCGGCACCCGAAGCACTTCCACTGACACCGTCCCTGATATACACATATACATAATCACCATCAAATATCATGGCTGTCTTAGATATGCACTCCCCATGTGCATCATTCGCACATAAAGCGTCATATTTCTTGACCGCATCCCAGTCATCAAACTCTCCGTCTATAACAATTCCGTTATATGCAGCTTCCGTCTCATCTCTATCGACCTTCTGGCCGTCTAATACTTCAATATCCTTAATATCTACAGTTGTCCCTGCAAATGTAATTGTAAAATCCGAATTAGAAAAGAAGTCCATAGGAATAGCTGCCTCAACAACATAAGATCCGGCAGTATTGCCATGCGCATTATTAACAGTTGCAATCTCTGAATTCTCTACATCCCCATACCATGAATTCTTAACCTGCGCTCCATCTTTTCCACCTGTAAACTGAATCATATCTGATATTCCTGTTGTACCATCAGCATATGTAATCTTCGCAGGATTGCTTCCCATATAGCTGTAATCCCATTCAGTCTGTACAGTTCCCTCATACATAAAATAAAGCTTTGAATAATCTGATGAAACAGCCGCTTTCCACAACTTAACACCAGCAGCATTGGCTGCCCTTGATGTAATATCGTCCCAGTCATCTGTATCAGAATCGACCACAATATTACTTCCCTTAACAACTGGATTTCCCTTCAAAGCAGATACATCAACACTCCCCAAAACATTTGATAGATTAGCAGTATATGTGTTCCTTATCTGTCCTGCATATACTGATACCGGCATTGAAACAAGCAACGCTGTCATACCAGCTAGTGCAGTAATTCTCTTATAATTGTGTTTCATGGTAATTCCCTCCATTCCTTAGCAATTATAATAAATAGCCACAACTATTTAATCATTGTCGTTCAAATGTATTCAAAAATAATCATATCATTAGTATATTAAATCTTCTTATGTATATTTTAATTCATCGGCATACTGCTGTCAATTAATTAACAAATATTTCATAAATGTTCCAGATTTCTGGTTTGCCGTCTGTTGCTGTCCCTGTCTGTATTCCTGTTTCTCGCCTGTTGCTGTCCCTTTCTGTATTCCTGTTCCTATAAATTTCATTTTATTTCATATCTTATAGGCACATTTTTCTCTCATAACCTAATTTTCCTGATAAATTCACATAAAAATACCCATAAGAAAGCAAATATACGCTATCTTATGGGTATTTTATAATAAAATTCTCTTATAATATCAATAATTGATGAAATCTGATCTATAAACCATTCATTAATGCGACTACCTATAGGTATCACAAGATAACATGTCAATTTATAAGCCTGCCACCTATAATCTATAGCAATCATACTCATCATCAGTTTCATTCAATTTCCACGATATCTCTGCTGCTTATCAGCCATGAAGTCCAGCTGACTGACGAATCATATCCTCAACAACAATATCGTATATCTCCCCGATAGTACTGCAATACTCAAGTACCTTCCAAGGCTCATTAGTATGGAAATGAATCTTGATAAGATCCTCATCACCTGCTGCAATCAGGCAGTTTCCTTCAAAATGTTCTGTAATATAATCTGCAATAACGTCCTCATCCAAATCTTCATCTCTTCTGTCAATAAGAAGCTGTGTATCATAACGATATGCAAACTGATCATCTTCAACATCTACACTATGTATATCTGACATAAAACAATCCTCCATAATCTGTCTTTATGTGTGGCAGCCAATTTGTTTCAACTGACTAACCCGAGACATTATCTCACATATGAATCATAACTTCAAGCATCAGAATATTCTTCTGATAAAATTATACAATCCATTATTCCATACACTGACATCATGTGCTCCCGGTCTTATATAGAAAATGTGGTTAATTCCATGACTTGTCATATAATCCGAATAGTTAATAGCAGATTCCTTGCAGTAAGGATCACTGTCGCCAGTTACAATAAGAGTAACCAAAGGCTGCTGCCCTCCATCCTTAACAAGTTCAGGCAGAAGAAATCCTCTGTTTCCATAAACTCTTTCTCCACTTCCTGTATCAACCACTCCGCCTACTGGTGCAAATGCTCCTACATATCCAAACACATCAGGATGTGCAAAACATAGGAAAAGTGATTCTCTTCCACCAAGCGAATATCCTGCTATCGCCGTATTCTCTCTTCCCATTCTGGTAGAATAATGCTCGTTAATATAAGGAATCAAAGCGTTAATAACATCATGCTCGCACGCATCATATTTTGCTGTAAGTTCAGAAAAATCATAGTCTGACTCCTGACCACCATCAGCATCTGTGAATACAGTAAAGCTCACCATAATCACAGGATTCTTGTTATAATCATCAACTGCATTCTGTGCAACATACAGAGCGCCAATTCTGTTATATTCAGAATAACTTCCGCTCATTCCATGCAGAAGATACACAACCGGATAACGCTGTGACTCATCATAATCCCTTGGAAGATATACACAAGCCTTGCGCTCACTTCCGGTTGTCGGTGAATAATAGCTTATCTCATCAACATTTCCATATGTTACCCCTAGTCTTTCATCATTGTAATCATCTGGTGTGTCATAATCTGCCGTCACTTCATTAGACATGGTTCTGCTCTTACAGCCCGACAATCCTGTCACTGTAAATGCTGCTACCAGTGCCATTAACACAGAAACCGCCTTGTATATATTTCTTGAAATCATAATCCGGTACCTCTTACAAACCTTCTTACAATCTCCAAGCCACCAACCGGCGCACAGAATTTCTGATTATGTTTTCTGCACTCCTCGTAGACATATTCAAGGTTGAACCACTCAACGCCGTCTAACTCTTCCTTCTGCAATGTAAGTTCATCTATATTGACAGGTTTCGTATATACATAGACAAATGCAATCTCTCTGTCCTTAAACATCTTGCCATAAAATTCTTTTTCATATTGGATTACAAATGTATCAACAAACTGCAAATCATCAACTGACGCCTTAATTCCAAGCTCCTCATGCAATTCTCTTATAGCAGATTCCTCCGGTTCATCACCAGCCTGAATATGTCCCGCCGAAGAAGTATCATATCTTCCCGGAAATGAATCCTTATTCATAGCCCTTTTCTGTAGCAATACCTCTGCTCCCTCATCAGACTTTCTTACAATCCACACATGCGCCGTTCTATGCCTGATTCCCTCACTATGTGCAGTCTTACGCTCAACAGTCTCGCCTGTTGGCTTTCCATTCTCATCAACGATATCAAGTAATTCCATGTTAAATCTGTACTCCATAATAATAAAAAGCCACCAGCTATCGCGAGTTCTACGGGAAAAATAAAATGATTGGACCTAGACTCCGATAGTACCGCTTTCGCAGCACCCCTCCCAGGACTGGTGGCTTACATATTATATTACTATGTGATGGAAAATTCTATAGGGTATAATATCACATTTTAAAAAATCTCACTAATCAGGAAGAACAATACATATATTGCAAATGTTTCTCCAACTGTATATAATGCGGTCTTTACCCATACATTAGGCTTCTCTGCCTGCCGTACAGCTACAGCATTTGCAGCAAGCTTTTTCTGATGTTCCTTAATAATCATAATTCCAACAACTGCACCTATAATGCATGCAATTATGTACAGATAATATGAAAACATCGGTTTTGCCTGAACGTAACCGCCATATTCGTCATTCATTGTATTAGTAATAACAAAATACAGACTTATCAATGCCAGTGCAGATGAGCCAAATGCAGCAACTGCCTCCTTGCCCCAGCCTTTTCCTTCATTCTTGACCATACATACGCAAAATGCTGAAATAGGCGCTAGCAGGAATACAATCATTCCCACAGTGCCATTATCTTCTTCATCATCCGAACCATAATAGTCATAGTAGCTGTTCTGGGTTGTATCTTCAGTTTCAAATGTTAAATCAGCCATACTTACATTTCCAACATTAACCCCTGCACATGAAACTGTGAACATTGGGAAAAAGAAGCATGCTGCAGCCACTATCGCAGCAATCTTCATTATAAGTCTGCCCTTAATCTTATGACCTGCAATATTAATTGATACATCTTCTTCTACTGGCTGTTCGCCTGTTGCCTGAACTGGCTGCTGTGGCATAACATATTCATAATTATATTGCTGTCCACCCGCATTGGCATAATTGTTATCTGGTTTATTATTGCCAGCCGCCTCATTAAAATCAACAACCTTGTTCTCTACTTCCGTCCCACAATAATTACAGAAACGGGCATTATCTTCCAGTTCCTTTCCACATTTTTTACAAAACATAGCTTTGTCCTCCTTCATATATGGTAAGTTCTTTTGGTTACACATATATGGTAACATTTAGGTTGGACATGATATGTCAGTCTCTAAGTTATTTTGCAATAAAAATGACGCAGACCTTTGCCCACGTCATCTAATAAATCCGCATATTCTATTTATTATCACACACCTCATCAGTCCAGGTATTATATTTTCCATCGTTGCTTTTCCTGATGTCCTCCTCATTGTAATTATTGAGTTGCTCCTTAAGCAGCTCAATCTGTAATTGCGTCTTCCTGTTAAGCTCGTACAATTCATTAATCTTGTATTTAAAAAAGATCATAATAGTCAGGCTAAACCCAACCCAGTATATGAGAAATAAGGTTGTAAATTTTCTTAACTTATGTTCCCTGTGCTGCCGCCTTTTACGTTCATTGATATAACACATTTTTCGCTCCGTATCCATCATTCCTCCTTATTTTTTATAAAACCATTGTATTAATCCAGACTGACATACCTTGTCACAGAAAAAAATTCATGAATAAATTTACTGTGACAGGCTTTGTCGCTAATCTGATGTACCATATTGTCTATAAAATATAGTATAATTAATATCAGGAGGCATCGGATATGGATAATGAATATAAGAATTACAAAGCTGACAGAGTCCTTAAACTGCTGTTTCGGGCTTTAAAGGGCGAGTCCCTCTCGGTAGCCGCACTCGCCGACGAAAGTAATGTGTCAACAAGAAGCATAACAAGAGATATTAACGATTTGAAAGCATTCCTTGCCGACTATCGCGATATTCTTGGCAACGCTGAGCTAAAATACTCTGCTTCAGACCACTGCTACACATTAGAGATGGATAATCTGTTTTCTAACAAAGAGCTTTTTGCCATAGCTAAAGTGCTTATCGGAAGCCGGGCGTTCAGCCATGAAGAACTACTTACAATAATAGGAAAACTGAAAACACATACAAGCTATTCAGACAAAAAACGCCTTGAACAGCTTATTGCCAAAGAAATGTTTAACTATGAGGAAGTCGGCTCAGACTGCGACAGCGTGATTGATAATGTATGGAAGCTTTCCAACTACATTCAGGAACAGCGTGCAATCACAATCAGCTATTACAAAATGAACCGTGACAGGGTCAAGCACAGAATCATTCCAGTATCAATAATGTTTAGTGAATACTACTTCTATCTGATTGCATACAAATGTGAAGACACATTATCTGATACACCTACATATTTCAGAATCGACAGAATATGTGATATGACTGTTCACAGGGAAAAACTTGAACTTCCTAAAAATGTTGAATTTGATGAAGGACTGCTCCGCAAACGAAGCCAGTTCATGTGGCCGGGACCACTCAGAAAAATCAGATTTGAATTCACAGGTCCATCACTTCAGGCAATCCTTGACCGCCTGCCAACCGCCAAAGTAATTGACCGCTACGACAATAAATATCTCATTGAAGCAGAAGTATACGGCAACGGAATCAAAATGTTCCTGTTAAGTCAAGGCTCATGGGTTAAAGTAATTGCCCCTGATGAATTTGTTAAGGAAATGAAAGATGAGATAGAAAAAATGCAGTCGCTGTATTAAGAAAACATTTAAACAACAACTCCCCATAAGCAGTCAACGCTTATGGGGACATCGCATTTCTACTTTAATTATATTAAATTACAATCTGTTAGTATTTTTTCTATGGCTTCCCATGCTGCTAATGATGGATTTTCTTTGTAATATTCATACCCTTTATATTGATATAATGTATATCCATTTTCATAATTTTTCTGCATAATTTTCTTTGCCCTGTCAATAGCTGAAATCACATTTGATAAATTCATCTTCTTTAGACACCTTTTAAAATTAGCCTCTTCTTTAAATTCGTCCATATTCTGAAATTTTTCTCCAAATGACTGGTTAATTGATGTAATATACTGTTTTCTGTGTGAATACGAAGAATTACAATGTTTCCTGAAAGGCTTTCACATAATGCTGCTCATTACTCTCATAATCAAAGAAATGATAAACCTCTATCTTTCTTGTAACAGTTAATGCTTTCGCATGTTTTAATGGATTCTTATTTACAGGACAGTCAATTGACACCTTACATACAGCCTCCTCAGTATCATTAATCATATCCTGAAGCCATTTTAAATACCAATGTTCTGTTTCTCCCTCAACACTAAAATAGTATTTATTTGTCGGTTTTCTCTTTACCATACCTATCCCTCTTTTTTATTGCAAATGATTTCTTCAAATATTGGCGTAAAATCAATATCTTTTATTGCTCCATACTGGCTGATAAAATATTTACTCATATAATCTTCATGTTTACGAACCCCTTTATCTCCAGTTGTTCCAAAATCCGATAACGCATATAAAACACTATCATGTGTATCATCATTTCTTTCAACAAACTTAATCTCATCTCTACGGAAAAGATTAGAATTAAGAAATATAGGATTATGTGTATTAAAAATAAGCTGTGCATGGTGAATATTCACATCATCATTATGAAATACATTAATAATGCTCATCAATGCCATAGGGTGAATAGAGGCATCAAATTCATCTACAACAAGTGTACCGCCTGTCTGCATTGCTTTAATTACAAGTGGAAACATATTAATAAATCGTATTGTTCCATATGACTCAAAAATATCTGCTGCAATCGCCGTAGTCTTTTGATTTTTCATGTTCTTAAATACAGAATACAACTTTGCTTCGGGTTCATTTTCACTTACTACATACCCTACTGCATTAGAATTAATACCAAATAATCTGGCTGCCTCATCGGTTGTTTTTTCAATGTAAACAGCCTTTTGCTTAGGATCTGCAAATCTCTTAATTAGCTGCATAGAATCCGCACGATAAATAACCATAAATTTATTAGCAAACCAGTCAATAATTAATTTTGCAAATTTAGGCGAATAGATTAATTTAAAGCCATTTGTCATAAATAATTCTTCACAATTCAGACTATTTTTTGCTATTTCATAAACCCCATTAATATTTTGTTCTGTAATATCGGATAGATAATCTTTAATCACTTTTAAATTATATATCTTCAATTCATTTGTTCGTTCAAATACTTTTTCACCATTAACTTCCAATATCTCAGCAAGAATCTTTCTTTGATAACTTTCTTCAAGAAATCCACCAAGATCCAGTTTTAATTCATAATGTATTTTGAACTTATTTGCATCACAATCTTCCTCATAAAATTCTATTTCAAAATCTACAGGTTCAGATTTAGATGCATTATTATTGGGAATAAGTTCTAATGCTGCAGATGCCGGATTTGGTGACGACTTTTCCTCTGAATTTCTGATATTTCCCCTCAATATAATTGCCCGTAATACATCCATTGCTCCAATTATATTTGTTTTGCCCGCTGCATTCGGTCCATATATAACCGAACAACTTAATCCTTTTATCTTTTTCCCTTTTATAGATGTATTCATCAGACTATAATCCAGCCCTTTTTGTTTTGGAGCAGCTACCATAGAAAATACTGCTTCTTCTACAAAGGATTTAAAGTTTTTAGTCTTGAATTCAATAAGCATATCATCATCTCCATTCTGCACATTTTTTGCAAAATCGCATTTTTATTATATTATTATTATACACATTCGTCAATTTTTTATTACAATTTTGCAGTTTTTATTCAAAATACTTGTAAAACAAAAAATAGTGACTATTTCGGTTTTATACCAAAACAGTCACTATTTCATAATTATAAAATAATCAGATCTTACTTAACAAATCTGCTTTCTTCGCAGCAAATTCCTCTTCAGAAATAATACCTGCGTCCTTTAACTGTGCAAGCTTCTGCAACTGTTCTAATGCGTCAGGCTGCGCTGGAGCTGCCTGAATCTGAATAGGCTGTGCTGCGGCTTTCTTGGCATTTTTTCTCATCTCATGATAGATTGCAATAATTCGTGTTGCCTCGGCAAGATACAGGGTATTGATAACCTCTTTAGAACCAGCAACTGAAACCTCCAAATCGCATAGCTTAAATGCAGCTGTAAGTGCAGTATCAATAACTGCCGTCAGAAAATCACTTGATGTAGAATTCTGAATAGTTGACATGCTTGTCACATCTTCAAAATAAAACTGCTTGACATTAGCCGTTGCTCCAAGCATTTCCCTGTTCACAAATATCAGCTGATTATCAGTGCACGCAACATAATCGACCGCTGCAAGCGAATCCAAACCGCCTGCATAGAAAAGAAGCTGCTCGTCATCATCAATAAAATACTTCTTAACCTGCGCATATATCTTTTCGCCAATCTTGGCTCTTATCTGGTCGTTGACCTCCTGCCTGTCAATTGTGAAATCCTGCTTGCCAAGACACTCGAAATAATAATTAAGTGACATAAAATCCTGTCTATAAGAGCCTTTAATACTGATTGTAGTCAGCTTAACTCCGTTAACCATCACATTTGCAGCAGAATCATTAATCTCCATTACAAATGTATTAATACTGGCTGTCGGAATCTTGCCCTTAACCCAGAAACTGCTGTCCTTCTCATATCTGAACTTAAATGCAAGGAAATCCTCGGTGATAACTATACCGGCATCATTGCCATCTTTAACAAAAATGTGTGGAACTGCACCCTGCAAATCGACACCACCCTTATCAGCAAATTTCTTCATCGCCTTTTCATCAATGTATGGCGACATTGTAAGGCATGAAATGTTAGGTCTGCTGCCAGGAAGCACAAGCATTTCATAATAATCCTTAGTAAACTTGTCAATCGCAGCCCTGTTGCCTTCGCCCCAGAACTTCGCACCGCCTTCAGTATACTCTACAGTAATACTCTCAATCAGCTTCTCTGAGTATTCCTTCACTTCCTGCTCCATAGCCGCTGTATAAGCCTGCTTCTCAGCTTTCTTCTGCTCATTAGCCTCTTTCATCTTGCCATAAGAATCCATTGCTGAATCCTTCATCGCACCAGCTTTCTCTACAGCCTTTCCTGCTGTTTCCTTTAACTTGTCCATAAATCCCATAGTCATATCCTCCTTTGGCTGTTCACTTTATTTGATGTCTAAAGTGTACCGCCGGAGGGTGACAGGATGTGGCAGAGTAAAATAAAACTTCTATTTAATAATAAATTCATCAATTATATTATAAATATTGATCAACTGATACCATTTCCATCTTAGGTTTAATTGTAATAACTACACCACCTTCAACATCTTTTTTATCATCAAATATAAGTCCATAGGAACCATCTCGTTTAATAAGCAATAATGCTGGAATATACTTATTATCATTAATTTTTTCTTCAATTTTCCCCAATATTTCACTTTTATGTAATTTAAAATCTGCATAGGATATTTCTTGTTCCTTAGTTATTCCATCTTTTTCAAAATATGCATCAGCAGAAACAACTATACTATATTCTTTTTCATTATATATAATACTTGTAGTGGTTTCCCACCCTGTATTAAATTTTACATCTCCAAACACTTCATTATTCATATATTTTCTCCTTAACAAAAATATTTAATCTCTTTGAGAACGACCTCCATCATGTGGAACATTAGCATGGATTTCATTAGGAACCTTCTGCATAGTCTTTTTATCTTCACATTCATGCCATGTATAGTTATTTTCTTCTCTCCATTTTTTCACTTCTTCTGGACTACATCCTCGTTGTTTAGCTAATTCTATATCAGCTTTTTTGAAATTACGGTTTTTCTCTGTATTTCCACCTGTCTCAAATCCTTCAATTTGAACATTTCCCTTAGAAACTTCACTAAAATCTGGAAATCCATCTTTAAATCTTATTCCATCTATTCCATACTTTTTCAATATTTCCCCCCATGTCAAATGGTCAGGATTACTATATGGTTTATCTGGATTACTACTTTTTTCTGGTGGAACATAATCTTCATCTGGTATCCATTTAGAATTACCTCTCTCACCTGTCCAATGTCCGTGATTCTCTGGGGTTCTTGCCAATTCACTTTTACCGGTTGTTTCGTTTTCTGCATATTCACTTGTATCTTGTGTTTCATTCAAATCAGATGAATCATTCAATTCTGCATTTTCTTGATTTACTCCTTTATCTGTAAAATACTTATCAATAAGATTTTTAAAATTGTTCTTTAATTCATTTGTATTTTTATTATCTGGAGTTTCTCCTTGTCCCATGTCTTTTTTTTCAATATTAAGTATGCTTTTTATTTTATCTAATGTTTCTTTACTACATTCAATTTTATCTTCTCTTCTGTTTTCTGCAACTTCTTTTATCTCTCCTATTGATTTAGAAAATTCCATTATGATCACCTCCTACATATTCCACACAAATCTATCAAGTAATTCTTTTGACTCTTGGCTTCCATCTCTTTCTAATTTCTGTAGAAGTATTAACATTACAATCTCTTTCTGCTGTTCTTCTGTAAAATCAATTAATTGTGGTTCAAGCACCTCTTTTATTAACTGATACCAATTTTCAATATTATCTGTTTTCTCTTCTACCAACCTCAGAGCACTTTCGGTGTTGAATATATCCCACAGAATCTGTCCCATATATTTTAGCCTAATATCATCATTTTTTTCTTCAATCAACTTGATAAATGCAATCTTTGATTCTGATGAAATATTTATTTTATAGATACCATCCTTTAATGTATCTATATATTTTCTATCCATTTTTTCTTGTTGACTTCTAGTATCTAAGATAAAATCAATATAATTATAAATTGCATTGTTTTTTGTTTTATCATTTACATATGAATAAGGTAATGTATCTTTAAAATTAGTATCAATATTACAAAGAACTGGCTCCAACCAATTATTTTGATATACTGCCGCTACAAATGTTTTTAATCTTGATAATTCAATAATTTGGTCATCATTGAGACCTGCGGCTCTACCAACTAATTGCCTATCCTGCAAGTCAGGTAAACCTAAAATAATTTTTGTATTAGTATTTCTAATAACCGACATATCCATAAGTTCCGGTGCCTGATCAGCAATAATAAAGCCTTCACCATATGTACGCATTTCTGCTATAGAATTAGCAAGCATTTCCACGGATTTTCCTAACATATTTGAACTTTCACTTGATTGTTCTGTAGATGTACGTTTCAAAATATTATGAGCTTCCTCTAATACTGTAACATGTTTAAGCGGTGCATTACCATTACCAGCGTTAGCCATTCGATATTCCTGTAATTTCATCACCAACAATCCCATAATAAGAGATTTTGTTTCACTTGAACCAGTTCTGCTAAGATCAATTATTACATTTTCATCAAATAACTCTTTACCGCTCAACTCATCATTAGTAAAAATCTGGCTATATAAGCCATTTGTTAATGATTTTAATCGTGTACAAAGTGCGCCTTTATAATCACCTTTACTATCTGCTGAATATGCTGAATCATCCATAACCTTATTAATTTGATGTAATACATCTATAAAAGATGGATATAAAGGATTACCTTTAGTATCTTGATATCTACATTCCGATGTTTGAAGATTCCATCCTGAAACAAAATATGCTCTTTCTATTGAATCTTTAAGTACGGCTGGCATAGCTGCATACATTGGCCAACACACATTAAAAATTTCTATTAATCTATCAATATGCTCTAAAACATGAATATCATCAGGAAAACTAAAAGGATTTATCTTTAATAATGGCATTTTTTTATAATTGGTTCCATAAACATGAACATTATCATAATTGCCAAATCTATTCTTATATTCTCCCTTTGCTGGTTCTATTACCATAAATTTTATTTTTTCATCTTTGCCTTTTACATTATGAGTTAAGAGCTTATCAAGAATAGAATAAATTGCTGTAGACTTTCCTTTTCCTGTTGAACCTGTAATAAATGTATGCATAGAAAGACTCTCAATATCTATACATACCTCTTGTTTCTTTCCTCCACACTCCTCATTATGTCCCATATGATAAAGTTTACCGAGAACTAATGTACCGTTTTTATTATCCAATACATTTCTACCAAACGGAGCCATTGGAATCACTGTTATTCCTGCTACTGATTTCTTAGGAAGTCCAATCTGAATAGCAAGTTCATTACCACTTACAATAGAAGCTGGAGTGACTATTATTTTTCCCTCTTTATTTTGTATAAATCTAGGATGAACTAAAGAGCCAATATATTTTGCAAGAATCTGTGTTTCCTCTGGTTTATACCACAAATTTATATGAGAAGACTGCACATTGGAATCTTTTCCACGCATAAGCGCATTATAATTACTAGCAACATTCAATGCTATTTCACGATTTTCTGCAATAACATATGTAGCACAATCAAAGGCGCCAAAACTTTCACATTCATCGAGACGTTCTAAATGTTTATCAATTTTATCAAGTAACATTTTCACAGAACGATTTTCATAATTTAATTGTAAGCTTCTACCCTCCGTCTTAGATGATGATGAAGTATCTGTTACTGATTTATTTCTTTGACTTGATTCTGTTGTTGATGTAGTTCTTCCTATTGTATCTGCAACACTGCTGTTTCTTCCAAAATTAAATCCTACATTAGCTGATGCAATAAAACTCACTCCTGCACTTATAGTTCCTCCAAAACTTTTTCCTTTGGATTTTGTTTTGCTCTGAGTTAATGATATGCCTTTTGAAATGCCTTCTGATATTCCCTGTGTACGAGCTTTTGATAATGACAGAGTATCATTTTCATTTATTGTAATTGAACTTCTTGCAAATCTGGATAATTCAGTATGCATTAACTCATATCCCTGTTTTATAGTCTGAATCTCAGAGGAAGATAATGGATCTGCAATCATAACTATTGTATATTTCTGTCCTTTAAGAGAATCTACTAAATTCTCTATTCCCTGCACATAACCTTCTATACTTTTATCTTCTTCATCTCGTAAGCCAACTATTCCAGATACAGATGAGTAGCATTTATTCTCACCTTTAAATATTCTGTCTTTGAATAACTGCACCTCTTCATTTGACAATTCTGTAAGATCGGAGCCGACTAGATTACCATCCAGAGCCCCCTTAAAAGCTGTTGCATTTGCTTTACGTCTTTTAACACTTATTTCTTTATAATCCCTTGCATTTTTAGATAAAATTCCAAAGTAGTAGTCTATTTTCATGCCATCACTTTTAATTACTGTTGTTATACTGCAGTCAATAGAAGATACAACATTAACAATTGTTGTAAGCTTATTCAAAAAATTTTCTTCTTTATTTACAACTAACTTTGATAATTTATAAAACTTTCCACATTCTACAATATCAATATCAACATCTTCTGCTGATGGAGCTATAATATCCAATGTTTCGAGTTTATCCAAATAATTTTTGGTAATAATAGCAGTAGCATTATTTATAGATTCATCTAATTCATTATTCATCTCTGCTTGTGTAATTTCTAATTCATTTGCCATATTATTTCTCCTTTTGTTTAAAAAGTTGCAACAGTCAATATAAATCTATCACCTAATATTAGATAATTTCTCTTGGTAATTTTCTTCAATTGCCTTTGCAATAAAATCCTTTTTTATTTTTGTAATAAAACGAATATCACTAAACAAATGCATTACTGTTGAAATATATCCTCCGATATCCAATTTTTTTATAGCTTCCTTGGCTAATGCTTCATTTCCTGTTTGCGCAGCACCAATTTCAATACCACCAATAATAATTGCGTTTACAGAAGAAGCAATACACTCTGAAATCATAATTACTTTTCTTGTTCTTACTTCATTCAAAGTAGCATTCTTTTTTAATGATTGTAATAACTGTTCTTTAGTAAAATGTTCATTATTCTTTTTATTATCTTCACAAACAATAGTAATTCTATGTGCTACAGAAATAACATAATTTATTACTTCCGCAAATATTGTCTGCACTGCTACTGTTCCTAAAAAATCCAGTTTTGCATAGTCAATTCCTGATTCACACAATTGTTTTATAACATCAGCATCTAATAACAACTGTAAAAATGGAAGACTTAAACCTTCTTTGGAATACTCATCAGATTTTATATGATAATATTGCTTTATTACCGCTAATCCAACTGTCGCCTTTGATTCTTTGTATCTTTTAGCAGCATATGTAAACATTTTTGTTGGATCAGCTTCTGCTATAGCAGATGGTCGTCCAGTTACATCCTTTCCAATATGTAATGTACGAAATCCATTATCCTTGCCCAATGACATTGTATTGGTTAATATATTACATGTCCCAAATAAATACCCAAGCCACGGATCGTGACCTAATGTTTTTACTCTATGATTTGTTCCACTTAGCTTAACATTATATTTTTGTGTTCCATTTATTACATCATAAGGAACATGAGCAACATCAGCTATCTCTTCTACTGAAGCATGATAATACCTTGACCCCTTAGTTTCATCTTTTTCTGCTTCATCCTTTTTATCCTTTGCCTTTTCCTTATCGTATGATGTTTTTTTAGCTTCATCAGCTGTTGTATTATGTGAATCTCTATTTCCCTTACTCTTGAATGCATCAAAATCCACTGATGGTTGAAGAACCTGACGTGTCATCTGTAATAATACTGCTATAATAATAAAAACAGCGTCTGTCTTATTTAATTTTGTTTGCCTTTTAAATTCATTCTCTATAGCATCATATTCTTTTTCTAATTGAGACAATTCCTCATCAGTCAGCAAATCATTTATTCTTAATGTTGTGTCATATCCCTGATTTCTCACATATTCAACCAAAGAATCATAATCCGAAATATCAAGCAATTTATTTGTAAATTTATCAACATTTTCTTTCTTTACCATTTTACAACTGGCATCAGCAATTTGTTTTGCAAATTCATCAGAATGATCTGCCATAAATTTCATGACCATCATAAGTTCTTTTTCACGATAAGAAATCATAATTATCCCTCCCCGTTCAAGGCATGATTTATAACAGATTCAGCACACCCCAAAGCATTTAGAAGGCTAATCAAACGACTAATTTGTTCTTCAAGTTCCTGTTTTTCATGCAATAATTCATTATATTTATCAAACATAAAATCAACCTTATCTTCTAAATCCTTCTGTAACGCATATTGTTTAAGAATCACCTCATTATATTGCATTATTCTCTTATTAGTGTTGGTATTAACGCAATCATTAATTTTAATTGAAATATCTTTTGCTAATTCCTTGGTCTTATCTTTATATTCAACAAATTTTTCACGCATTTCTTCACGCATCTTTTCATCAATATCTTTCATATTGTCCTGCAAATCATTAAACCAACTGTTTAATTTTTCTTTAGCCTTTTGCAATTCTGTCATTTTATGCTTCATTTTAATTTGATTATCTTTTATATACTTTTTTATTTTAGGACTAACTATTAATGTAATAGCTGCTGGTATAGTTAGAAAACTTACAGGCAAAAAAAACATTCCTGATACAGCAAATGCTCCTAAAATTCCTCCACCAACAGCTGACTTATAAGTTATCAATTCACCAGCAGTTATAGACCTGTTAACCATAGCAGCAACTGGTCCTCCAACAATCGATGCACATTCCATATACTTTGATGCGACTTGAGAATTTTTATTTTCTAGATTTTTAACCAATGAAGGCAATGACGAATACATGAGTTCACTTGGATTTGAAATGGAATTTATATAAGATACTATCTCTGAAGCATCCTCGTTAGCCTGTTCATACGCCTCCAGTATTTTTTCTGCATTTTTTCCCATAATAATCACCTATTAAACTATAATTTTTTTATTTCATCCTCAAGAATTGACGCATACTCTTTAAATGCTGTAATTTCTTTATCTTTGTTATCACATTCTGCTTTTAATTCCTCAAATTCCTTTGAAATATTTATTAACAGAGAATCATCAACTTTTTTCTCAATTTCTGATAAATCATCTTTTAAATTTTTTGCAGAGTTTTCAAGTTTCTTACAGATTACATCATATATTCCTGATATTGCTTTTGATAATGCTATAGACAACTCTGTTTTTTGATCTGCAGAAGTAAGTTCGCCATTAAATTTCCCAGCTATAGAACTCATTTCATTTGTAATATTAACATTAAAAACAGGCATTTCTATCCCATTAACAGTATTCTCTAACATTATTCTGAACAATTGTGAATCAAACTTTTCACTTCCCAAATCAAAATTATTAACTACAACATTTATTAACTTTCTCTTTAATTCTTTAATCTGTATTGCCTCAATAAATCTTTCTTCAACCTCATTAGAAGCTTCTAGAGAATATTTCTGCAAATTTTCTATTGCATCTGCTGCTATACAATATGAATAATGCTCTTCATATTGATATGTACGAACCTTTTTCCAGAAGAAATGTCCTTTTGTATACGATCCAGTCTTTGTAACGCTTCCTGTTCTTTCTTTGACATTTAAATAATCTTTACTTATATCCCTTAATTCTCTAATGCCTGCTAATTTTTCTGTTTCAATATTACACTTAAGATCTCCAAATACTGTAGCTATTTCAGCCTTAATTGTACCAATCTGATTCTCAACTAACTTTCTTTGTTCTTCTAACTGATTTTTATCATTATTCTCAAGAATCTGGATTCTACTTTTAGTCTTATTCAAGTATCCTGATAAAATATCTTTTAATTCTTCTAATGCATTAGGTATAAAACTCTTTGCCTTTGCTTCAAGAATTTCTTCTTTTTCCCTAACAACCTCTTCAAACAGCTTTTTAACCTCATCAAAATTTCCAAGTAAATTAAGATCTTTCTCCATATCATCTGAGAACTGCTTCAATGCAGAATAGATATTTTTTTCTTCTGATGTGTACTCATCCTGACTTTTATTGGTCATATTATACACAAGAGATGAAACCATTATTGGATTTGCACACTGTTTTATAACTTCTATCAGTTCATTAGAGCTCTCCCTTGCTTCAAGATCTTTTACAAATTCATCTACCTTACTCTTTGCGCGCTTTCTAAGCTTCTTTTTTATTATCTTACATGCCTTTGGAATATTATCTGCTGTGTTATCATCATCCCCAAAAATATCATCTTCATCTTGTACTCTTAATACATCTCTTATTCCACTATCATATTTGCTTGCTATTAAAACAAGTTTTTTAACACCCTTCTGTGGAAGCTGACTTGATAATAAATTCCAATCACTCTTATCTAAGAAACTTCCAGCCTGACTTAAAAAGAATACTACATCACATAATTCCATAAACTCTTTAGTTCGAATTGTTCTTGATGGAATTGGATCATTAAGGCCTGGAGTATCCACAATAGATAAACCTTTAAAATCTTCTTTATTAAGATATAATGTTACTGCTTTAATAATTGGTGTGTATTTTCCATCTTCTCCAACATAATCATTAAGTCTTTCGATTAAATCTTCATATGTATCAAATTTTATTCTGTCAATTCCCTTTTCAAAATAAGGATGTGGATCAAATCCATTTTTCTTTACAAGTTCAATGATTTCTCTTGCTGATGTATATATTTCATCATCTAAATCCACACGAGCATTGTCCTCCAAAACTTCCCACTCTCCGTTGGAATAATATTCTATCTCAATAACATTCTCTTCTGAATATTCCATTTTAGTAAGTGTTGCAGTTTTAGGGGTTGATGCTTTAGGAAGAATTTCTTTTCCATCGAAAAGAAGTGTATTTAAAAATGATGATTTTCCAGCTTTTACCTGTCCAACAACTCCTATATTAAGTTTTCTATTCTCACGAGAAAAATCCTCTGTTTTGAGCTTAAAATTAGACAAAAATTTTTCAATTCCAGCAATATCACTTTCTTTAGCATAATCATTAATATCTAATTTTACTGATTCTACTTTATTAGTAAAATTTTCAAATTCTTTGTAATTATCCTCTTTAAAAATATTCATTGGTGTACCTCTTTTCAAATAAATTCATATTTAAAATTTCGTGTATTTCATATTAGTTCACTTTTTATCTCCTTGTCTTAACCCATGTTTTTATTGCATCTTTATTATCTCCTTTATATGCAATAACTCCATAAAAAGTATTATTATCCCTGAACTGAAATAATGTTCCATCAACAGGAGCTATTAATTCCTTATCATCAGCAGCACTATGTTTCCCCCAAATAAAACTGTAATCTTTATTTATATCAATCTTTTCTTGATATAAAGCTATAACATCATCCTTTTTTACTTTCTGCAACTGCTTAGCTTTCCATTTAAAACTCCTTATATCCGCATCATGAAATTGAACTGCAATAACTCTTAACTCCATAATTCCTTTTTTTATAATTTGGTCATTTATATAATGACTATATTCACTTGCATTATCTAATACTATTTCAATATCTTTTCTTGACATGTTCGATAACCCTTGATTCAATGCAGCTTTCGAAAAAACAGCTAATTTATTTAACTCTTCTGTAGTAACACCTAATACAGCTACAATATCGGTTATGTACTTATATATTTCTTCATTAGGTTTCCCTGTAATATTAGCTACAATAAGTGCATCAACAACAAATGATTCTAGATATCTTTTAGAAAATAGTTGTATCATTTCATATAAAAATTCTCTATCAGTCTGGAAGCAATCCTTATATAAATCTTCTAATGACCAATCTATATGGGATTGTATCTGAAGCCATTGAATAAAAGTCATTCTATTAATTATATTATTATCATCCAGATCAAGTCTTATAATATTAAGAAGCATTTCCAAATATACCTGACATGCACGTCCGTCTTCCAGCTCCTCTAAAGGATGTTCCTTAAATCTGATTTGCTTAGCCAGTACTTCAATTATTGTAAAATCAATGCTGACACTCTCTGTTGAATTTCTCAATGCTTCAATATCAGAATTAATAGTTTCTACACTCTTTTTTATATCTTGTATACTTTTTTCCAGTATCCTTACATCTTTCTGTATATCTAACAGGTTTTTCATAGTACTCACCTTTTTATGGACTATCTATAATAAATCCAATCATCACCATATTCTTGTTCTTCACTTATATCATTTGTCCATACAATATCATCATTCTTTTCTTTTGTTTCTGCATCATTACTATAAATTTTTAAAATTTCATTTATCTTTTCAAGCCTTTGTTTGAGATTTTTAGACATAGCACCTATTGACTCTCTTATTAGTTGCGGATTATATTGAGGACCAGCACTTTCATCAATAATTTTCTGTTGTTCTCTGGCATTTCTTAACAGCTCATCCCAACCTGAAATTTTACAAAGATAATACCCATAACGTTCATCAGTTCTAATTATTAAGGATTCTTTCATTTCTCTTTTAATAATCATAATATCCTGCTTTAATATTGCCGTCGCAATTTGTGATAAGCATATTAAAGTCTCTTTATCTATTTCAAATAATGCAGCTATATCAGCAATTATTTCATATGTTTTCCTTGATTTTACCAAGCTAAGATTTGCAATTACTAACATATCCAGTATAAGTCTGTCAGTCATATCTTTTTTTATCTCATCTTTAATCTTGAAAATAACATTCTCCGGACTAATACTTCCTATGCCTGCCATATAAAGATCAATTGAAGTTCTCTGTCTGTCAGCCATTATCATTCTCTGCAAAAATAACAACTGATTATCATTGATACTATCTTCACAGGTAGCTATAAGAATCAAAATAGCAAAATAATTAATCTTTACGCTATAATCATAATTAATTATCGGATGCTCTATCACTGGCATAGTTTCTGCAATTTCATATATTCTTTTATACGCAGATTCACTTTTCCCTGTATCTTTATAATTCAACAGTTCATTATCAATATCTGTTAAATGTTCACTAATATTACTTAATTCTGACTGCATACTCCTTATTTCTTGTTGTAACTCTGATATTGTTTTCATAAATTCTTTATCCTTCTACAAGTTCCAAGCTATCAATCACCTGATTATTTATACATGTACTTCCCACAGCAAATAACTTTTCATATTTTCCTCTTGTTGTATTATTATTATAATACCAACAATTATTAAATTTGCTATTTAATACCTCACATATGCCATTTGAAATTATTGCTTTGGCACTAGAACAGTCTGAATTTCTTATCCCACAATCTTTAAATAAACAATTATGTATTTTGATGCTTTTCTCGCCACTTATACTATAATTTTTATCCTTATGAATAACTCCTCCTGTACAATAGTCTTCTGCATCAAATATATTAATTCTATACATGCAGTTAACAAATTGACAGTTATTAAATTTAAGTTCATTTACCAATTTATCAACAAAAGCATATGCTGAAAATCCTGAAATTTTACAATTTTTAAACGTAACTGTTCCACACGATTCTAATGTTATTGAATATGATTTCCCATATATTTCACAATTTTCAAATAACACATTTTCACAGCTATTAATATTCCATTCATCCCTTATATATATAATCATATTGTTTAATATTACATCTTTAGCCATAAATGCATTTTTAAAAACAAGCCCATTACTTAATTCTTTATTGGGCGCTGAATAACATATAACATATTCATTATCTGTGATTGCTCCCACATAGTAATTCTCAATATATGGTTTGAAATTTAATTGCATACATTCTTCCGTTATTATTTTTTTCGACTCATCATAATATGATGAATCCTGTTGTAAAATCGACTTTGCAACTAAAGATAAATACTCTAAATCATTCTTTGTTACTCCACATAATTCTATAATTTCAGCGACATACTCCATATTCGGTTGATTAGAATCTCCCAAAGCCGCCAACAATATACTTTCCAAAGCAAAATAGAATTTAATACAACCTTTCTTTGCAAAATCAATAAATTCTTTAATATCATCATCAGATACTTCCAATGCTTTTCTCATATAATTTTCAATTGGCTCTTGCAGCCCTATGCCTTTAATGATTCTTTTAAGATATAGCACCTGCATATCTGAGGGATTATTTTCGTACTCTACCACTGTACATAATAACTTAATATACAAATTCTTATTAAATTCATCTAATACAACTAAATCCGGATTTTCTATTGCATACAAATTAGCTTTCATATCTTTCATCAATTTACGAATCCCAGATATTTTTTTATTAAAATCATCCATAAAAATTATTCTCCCTGTACTTTAGATATCAATGTCGCATATTCTTTAGAATTTTTATAAACATCATTAATATGTATTTCTTCTGGTATAACACTACAAGCATTCTTTATTATATTAATTAACTCTTCTCTGTACTCGCTTCCTCCTGCTGCCTTATTAATAACAGGTTCTACACCGTCGAACATATTCTGTAGCATATCAATCATAGAACTATCTGTTTTAATGCCCTTTTCTTTTTTATATTCTTCAATCAACTGCAATGGATTTTGAATTTTATCTTGTAAAAGATCTATTTCAGATGGCTCTGGCATATCAATATTAACTCTGTCTGCTATTGTCTTTATTTCTGAGAAGAACTCATCTTGCAATGTTTTAAGTTTATCTTTGATAGCTTTAAGTTCATTTACATTTTTTTGTGCATCTTTCACCAATAATTGTAATGGTTCCAGTATTTCTTCCTGGATGCTTTCACCTGCTAATTTAGTTATGGATGTGTTAAGACGTGTTAATTTCCTGCTTTCATCTTCTATTTCATCCTCATAAAATTCTTTACATCTTACAAATATTTTCTTGAAATTCTTTGCAAAATTAGATGCATATTTCTGACTATTCCAATTTTCAATCTGTTCACGAATACAGTCCGCATTCTCTTTAATGAATGTTTTTAAAGCATCATCTTCAATCTGTTCCATCTTGCTTGTGAAAGCAAAAACATTAACATAATGTACACCTTTTATATCTAGTGTTGATTTTATCTTTGTAATTATATCCTTCAGATCAGAAAGATTCTTCTTATCTGCCTTATTTACAACTATCAGCATAGGAATATCCTGTCTAAGGGTTTTTATAAACTTAATATCTTCTTCCGTAATCGTTCCAGCATCAGCCTGAACAAACCATAATATATAATTACTTGAATTCAACTGTCCTCTTGATATCTGTTTATCTGTCTTTGCAGAATATTTTTCCGAATCTGGTTTTGAATAACCCGGTGTATCAAGAAAAGCAATATTATCATACTGATGTAGTGGTGTTGAAAAGAAGATACTTTCAAGCACATGTCCTAACTTTACAGATTCTGTTACTTTTTCATCGTCATCATTCTCTAACTCTCCAAAACCATGTGCAATCTTTTTTATATCCCTAGGCTGCATCTGAACCTTAGAATCAAACACATTAATTCCTACAACTTCATGTTTTTCTCCCTTAACAATATACGTAGGAACTGATGTAGATGGATCAATATCTGCTGGTAAAACTGATTTGCCCATTAATGCATTAAGAAAGCTTGATTTTCCACTTGAGAATCCTCCTCCTAATGCAATAATATTCTTGCCTATCAACTTATCATACAAAATAAAATCTCTGAATTTTTCATATTCGGATTTAAAATCCATATAAAGTTCATAAAAATCTTCTGGTGCATTCTTTTTTAATGTTTCTGGTATTTTATCATTAATTATTTTTTCAATTCTTGAAAGATCAACTTTCATATTATTCCCAGAAGTATCTTGTTTTATAATTTCACAAAGTAATTCAAAATTATAGATTAATTTATCGTATACTTCATCATCGTAAGTCATTCTCAATCCTCTCTATTCTTTCCAAATCTTCGTTAATATCAACAGCTAAATTTTCTTTTTTTGTCTTCTCATCCTTCATCTGTTGTCTTAAATCAGCCATAGCCTTTTCCAAAGTTTCTCTCTGATTAGAGAAATCTTCCTCAATAGAAGTGTTAACAAGTTTAACCTGCTTAGTAATTTTCATTTCTATATTTTCGCCAACTTCTCTAAGAACTTGTGGAAATACTTCAGTATTTAATTTTTCTGATATTTCCTGTTTAACTTTCTCTCTTCTTTTATCGTTTATTTTTTTTACTAAAAATCCCGTAAGCAATCCCAGAAGACCTAATCCACTCACTAATGCAGTAGCAACACCTGCTACAATACAACTTGTCATACCTTTACTTATTTTATAAGTATCAAATACAAATGAAAAATTAATATCACCTACTGATTCACTTTTAAATACTTTTTCTATTCTCTTGAGATATTTTTCTACTCTTGGAATAAATCTTTTCTTAATGCTTACTGTGACAGCATTTCTAACTACAGAATTAAGTTGTTCATTAATTTTCTGATTATTTAATATCATCGCTACAAAAGTTGATTCTTCTGCTTTTAAAGCACTTTGAACATCTGATTTTATTTCCTCGATACAATCCTCAACTTCAGCATCAAAATCTTCTTTTTCTTTTGAGAATTTTCCTTCTAAAGATGACTTTTGTCTTTGTAATTTTTCTTCTTTTTCATCTAATTCTGATTCTGACAGATTGCTTCCCTTCAAAGTAGTAATTAAATAATTACGTGTGTTTTCAACCAATGAAAAAGCTTGCTTCTTATATTTTAACGCTAGAATATCCTGAGATTCATCTTGAATCTTTATTAAAAATTCTTCAAGTTCTTCTGCTTCTCCTGTAAAACTGCTTGTCTTGCAGTAAGTAATTTCTCTATCTCCTACAAAACGTTTAAGACTTTCTTTCATTTTCTGGAAAGTCACTTCAAAATCATCATTTCTTTTATCATACTTTGTAATTACTACACATAATGGCATGTCATGCAGACATAATTCCTTTAAGATATTACCTACACTACTTCTTACAATCATATCATCCGCTGGTATTGCAATAATATATGCTAAACTTTGTGGCAGATAATTATCTATTGCCTTATTATGTAATTCAAATCCAGATTCAAATCCTGGCATATCCACAATCATTACATCTGGAATTTTTTCAAGGAAACTGTTTCTAAGTTCTATTCTTGCACTCTTAACTGTATTTGCATCAGCTTCATATGTTCTATATTCATCAACATTTAGCTGTTTATATGTCCCATCATTTTTTATAACAGTTATAGAGTCTTCGGAATCTGTATATACAATTTCCGCAGGTATTGCTGTTTCAGGCGTAATATCTTCTCTTAAAATTCTTTTACTATAACCTAATAATGTATTAACAAGAGCACTCTTTCCTGAACTAAACTTTCCAATAATAGGAGTACATACCTTAGCTGCCGACATTTCCGCCTGCAGTCTGCTAATACCATCAATATCAATTCCATACGATGCATTAATATTCTTCAATTCCTCTAATGCTGCATTTATTTCTTTCATAACTGCAAAACCTCCGTTTTTCATTAATAAATCATCAGCTAATTAGCCAAATAAATCATCTAATTCACTTATACTTTTTACTATCCTGTCATCTGATACCCCTGATATCTGTGCCAATTTTACTGAATGGTCTGCTCTCTCTTCAATTGACTTTTGTTCATCAAATGTTGCATCTATTTCAGCATATAACTCTCGATATTCTTTTTCTATCTGTGCAACAAATTCAGAAAATAAAACAGCCAGTTGTTGATCATAAGCATTGAGTCTTGAATAGAAATCTCTTATCCTCTGTTTTTCAGCAGGTGTCAGTATTTCTTCCATCATTTCATTGAAGAATCTATTTACAATGTCACCCATTACAGATCCCAGCCTAATGCGTAACTCCTTCAGCACAAGCAGAATTAATCTTGTCCATCCAACAAGATTAAGATGGCAAATAAAACTTACAATATTTCCTTTGGAAATGCCCTGAATAGCTGCTTCCGTTCCATCAATAACACACAATGTTGCGTCACCTACAATAAGCATAATTCTTAAATCTGCATGTTTCTGGGTAGGAATACTTTCCTTCCATGTTTTACCACGAATAAACTTTTGACGAATCATCCATATAACTTTTATCATCAGTTCATTCATAACTACGGGTATTGCCATGGTTATTCCAAATCGTGCATCGTATCCTTCTTCAAACACTTCAACCATAGTTTCTGCTAATGTTTTACCATCAAAATTTCCAAAGTCACACAAAAGAAATAACTCATAAAACGGAATAGGAATTCCTGCTCCTCTTCCTGTTTTCCCTGCACTTCTCGTATTTGATGAACCAACAAAATCTGATATAATATGTCCTATCCAATTTACAAAACCACAAAATAACATCGAGATTAAATTGGTTCCCTGCAAATATGGTATTGCATTAGAAGTTTTTTTAGGAATAACATGTATAATTTTGCCATTATCAACAAATGAGGCATATCCCATAAATTGATCTATAATAGAAAATATTAATCCTATAGGATCCGGACTATGTGCAAGAGATAATAAATGATGGTTCCCCGGTCTCATTCCTTTAAGTACGCCTTCTTCAACATCCAAATCTTTTGCATATCTTGCATCATAATTTACTGGAAATGCCTGCTCTAAATATGAAATACACTGTTCCAGTGATTCCGGCATTTTTTTACTTTTACCTGTAGTTCGTTGATCATTTTTCCAAAAAAATTGAGCGGCTTTTTTTACAAATCCATCTGCCGCCTTATCCACATTTTTTCCAAGAACACTGTTTAATGGATCTCCCACAAAAAATACATCTACCAGACCTGCAATTCCTCCACAGAAAGCAGCTATCATATAATCATATTTGTCACATTTGGCATTATTCCATTCATACGACGTCACATTTATGTCTTTTATATTTTTTTCATCTATCATGCAATCTTAACCCCTATTCGCTTAGATAAAGATTCTGCCGTATTCACGAGTTGTCGCAATGATTCTTTTTCCTGCATTGTGAATAAATTATAATTTGTCTTATTATTACTCTTTAACCCTTTCAATACTCTATCAACACCTTCATTAAGAGAAACAATTGCTCTAATTTCAGCTTTGATTTTCTCTTTTATTTCTTTTAATTTATTGGTCTCTTTCTTTATCTCCATACATTTTTCTTCAGCTTTTTCTGCAACTTTTTTATTTTTACTGTTTATAAGCAATCCACCACCTACAAGCGCTGCACCACCTATAGCCCATCCAACTGGTCCTGCCATTGCCAAAAAAGTTTCTCCTGCAGCCATTCCACCACCGCCAGCAGCCGCAGCACCTCCTCCGAGCCATGCCAATGCAGCATTAGTTTGTGCTGCACCTGAAAGTGTTGCTATTGCAGTTCCTGTTGATGCTGTTCCAAAAGTTGTTGCTACTCCCATTGCTGCTGTTGGTCCAAAAGCCGCAACACCAGCCCCAGCCAGTACGCCACCTCCAGCAATATTTTTACCTGCTTTATCAGCCTTTTTTGCTTCAATTTTTAAATCTTCTATTTCTTTTTCAAACGCTTTACGTCTGACTAAAATCTCCGACGCAATCTTTTCAATTTCTTTAGGTCTATTTGATAATGAATGTATGTATTCATCAACTTTTTTTAGTATCTCAACTCCACTTTCTTTATCTTCATGTAATTCCGTACTCTTTTTTATTGCGTCTTCATATTCTCCTTTATATTTATTTCCTGCTTCTGCACATTCTTTTAGTGCTTCCTTTTTATATCTAGAATTAAACATATTCTTCCTCTTTTCCTTTTTAATCTTACGTTCTCTTCATATATTATTATTTTTCTATATCACTTCCACCATATCGCCCTGACTTCTCAGCCACATATCGATGCCCTTACCGAACACCTCTGCGGATATGGTGTATATGCCATCTTTTTCTTCCAGAATCTTTGCGGTTGGCAGCCTGTCAAGAACTGCTTCCACACTTGTTCCTTTATACTTGAACCTGACCTTCTGGAGTTTGCCTCCATACATGAACTGGATTCGCTTTCTGAACTCACCTTCTTTAAAACGGTTGCCATAAGGAATCTTGAATTGCTCGTCAAGCACCTTGTAATCGCTAATCCTGTCGATTCTGTATATAGTTGGAAATGCGTCATTAATCACATCAAAATCAGCTTTAACCTCCTCATCATCAATGAATGCCGTCAGGTAAAAATAATACTCTGAAAACATTATTGCGACTGGTTTTACTTTTCTTTTTACAATCTCACCGTCTTTGGTACGTTTGTAATCCATCTCAAGATAACGGCTCTCATGTATTGCCTGCCCGATGTCCCACATTTTATCAAGAAATTCTGACTTATGCGTAAGCTCAACATAATGGAATTCTTCATTACTTATCAAGTCTTCTACAAGTTTCTGACTATCCTTTAGTACACAACAATCAATCATCCGGTCAAGTATGCTTGTCATCTCTTTCTTGGTAAATGCCCTGCTGTCCAGCAGTATCTTGCATATGGCAAGTATTTCGCTGTTTGTCAGCTTTGTTTTATGTATCTGGCTAAGATAATGTCCGCCTTTCTTCTTATCATATTCAATCGTGTTGATTACTCCGCTTTTCTCCGCTTCCTGTTCAAAGAAATTATTAACTGCACTTATATCTCTCTGGATTGACCTCGCAGACACGCTATATTTTGCAGCCTCAGCTTCTTTATCTATTACTTCCCCCTCCATAAGACGCTGATAAAGGCTTAGTACTCGGCTTACTTTATCATTGTAGTCACTTTCCATATATAGTTCTCCTCGTTTCTTCTAATAAGATAATACATTGCAATATTTCACGATTTAATCTGTTAACATTTTAGCACTTTATCGTAATAAATGCTAATATAAAATTAATTTTCGTGTATTTTTATGCAACATTTTTACAAATTAATGTTTTAATCATTGTGCATTATACAAATAATGAAAATATATTAAATCCCGAAAACACATATATAATATAAAGCACCATTACCAGCATACAAAATATATAAATTCCTGCCAATATCGGATATCCTATGCTTCTTAACTTTATAAGACGGCATTCCTCATAATATTCTTCATAATTAACATACGGTGCTCTTTCCTCATCCGGCAGTTTGTTCCATACCTGTCTTGAATTGTACCTGATATTAAATAAATATGGTCTTTTCAGATATACATAATCATCATCGTTATCATTTTCAACATTATTATTCATCACATGCCTCCTTGTTTTGCGGAGCAAAATGCGGCTGCTCTCCGGCATTAATGCATTGACTCCTTGTTATGTTTAAATGATATCAGACAGGTTGGACATTATATGTCTTAGTGTCATATTTTGTCTTTTTATTTTAAAAAATATTTTTATTGTCCGTGGCTAATTTTGTTTTAGTTGTAGATAATTATATCATCAGCTAATCAATATTACAATTATATGTATTGTATTTATCATCTTTATAGTGAGGGATTTCATGAAGGATATTGATTTTGAAAGTATTGGAAAGAAGTTAAAAGAAATACGCTTATCAAAAGGGTTGCCACAAGACGCTGTTGCCAGTGCCGCTGAGGTCAATACTTCTCATATAAGCAATATTGAGAATAACCGCGTGAAAGTTTCTCTGCCTACACTTATCTATATATGTAATGCACTAGGTGTAACTGTAGATTATGTGTTATCTGGTGAATATACTGGCGATTATTCTTCAATCGACAGGGAAATCATGAAAGAGATTCAGCCTCTTTCTGATGAAGAAAAGGAACGTGTTTTAAGGGTTGTGCGTGCCATCAAGTAATCTCACAGCATAGTTAAATCCTTCCATGAAGCTTTCTTTTTTCGCAACTTCAGCAACTGCCATATATTTATCACGCTCACATTCATAATCGCTCAATGTTGCCAGTTCTTTGAACTGCATCAGCTCATGTTCAATCTGTTTTTCTACTAATTCATCCACATTTTTCATTATATCTGTCTGACTCACAAGCATGTTATATAATTCTTCCAATTCATTCTGCATAGTTTTTCCATCCTGTATATAATTTATGGTGTTCCAGCTGCCTACATAATTACACCCAGCCTATTTCCCTTAAATAATACCAGTTATGTCAGACACTTATTGTCATATTGTTTTATTTTATAAAAAATCAGGCTTTGGATTTCTCCTCCGCCTGATGCATCTGTATTTTAATATTCACATTCTCTAAATGCAGGTTTCATTTTTTCTATCTGTCCCCTGCTTATATCATAATCCTTAGCCAGTCTCTGCCAGTTATTTTTTACAATCTTCTTAATCTCATCTACTCCATCTTCTGCTTCTTTTGATGACAAACCATAATATGAAGATGCTTCTATTGCTAGATTAAAATCAATACTTGAATCATTTTCATCTACATTTAAAGAAAGATTTTCCCCATATATATCAGGATTAACATCGTACATTGGTGAAAGTCTCCAACCATCTTCTGTTAATATAAAGCCATGATTTCTAAAATGATCATCCGTATTAGATACCGCCATACTAAAAACTATTCTTCGCCATAACTCAGCCAAATCTTCTTTTGCTTTAGCTCCATTAGCCCTTAAAAAAGATGCTATCTCTAAATAGCTGCTTCCATCTATACTTCCTGCACCATCCTTTTTCCCAAGCATTGTCATCGCAGATGAAAAATGTATTCTCTGTTCACCATCTCTGTCAAATCTTTTAACTAAAAATGTACTTCCTGTTTTAGAAAACTTTTCCAACTTAGCTTCTGGCACATTCAGACCACACATTTTTGCTAATTCATGTACAACCATCTCCCATGCACCTGAATTAAACTCATCATGCTTTGATGGAAATTTTGCTATCCACAACGCTCCATCTGGTGCCATTACTGATGCTTTTGGTCTTGCTCCTCCCAAAGATGAACCCGGTGCAATTAATTGCCTAAGCCACTTTTCTTCTAAAGCATCATCATCATTTTCAAATGATATAGATGCCTGTTCTAATTGTCGAAGTGACGTCCACGGAGGTGTTGCAAGTTCTTTATCATCTGATAAAAATTCTTCTTCTGGATCTGTCTTAAATCTTAATCCCCCCATTCTTGCTTTATCATACACTCCTAAAAGATAATCACTTTCCACCAGTTTCCTTGGTTTTTCATCAACTTTTTTCGCCCTGATGGCCTCTCTCCTTTTCATAAGCAGTCTTCCCCATCTGTCAGGACATGAATCTGCAAAAACGCCAAAAATATTTTTATCAGCATTCACATATTGTCTGCCATTATACAATTGTAAATCCGGATCTATAAAAGTCGTAGATTGTTCAAGCCATTTTTCATCATATTCAAATGAATAAAATTCCTTACCTCTTGCCATAGAAGCATATAATTTTCCTATTAATTGTTTATCATAAGGTAAAAAATCTGCATAAACATATATTATTCTTTCCCCATTCATTTACATTCACCTCTTTTTTCTTACCCTCTTTTGTACATGCAAATCCAAATCCTGCAGCTTTCTTCCTAGTTCATCATCCTTAGCTACTAATAATAAATCCTTATCCATGTAATTCAATGCATGTAAAACTGCTGCATAACACCCCATTGCAACCGAAGGGGATCCCTTCTCTATAGCACATAATGTTGCTCTGCTTATTCCTGCTCTTTCAGCAACAATTTCTGCTGATATTTTTCTTCTTAATCTTGCATATTTTATTTGTAATCCCATCTGTTCTAGTATGTTCAATGTTTCAGGTAATAACACTATAGATTTTTTAGGCATAATATCATCTCCTTATATCAATAATATTATGCATAAATGTCAATTTTGTCAATTTTTATTTACTTTATTCTTATTCATTATAAAAAAATCAGGCTTTGGATTTCTCCTCCGCCTGATTACAACTCTATTAATTCAATTCAATATTATCGCTAAACCCACTCATCAGCCTTTTTCTCTTGCCACCTCAAACTCCTGCTTTATCTGCGCAAGAAGCTCAGGATTAACAAGAACATCACATATTGAATCAGCCATTATCTTTGCTGCGTATACTATGGCATTATGCGCGGCATCACTCTTTCCTGCTTTAAGATAAGCTTCTGAATGTGGCTGTGCATCCTTATCTGTGAATGCAATTCGTATGCATGAGCCTGGAACTTCATATAACACATTGCCGAAATCTGTTGAGCCAGTCCTTTCGCGTGGTGGCGCAATCGATGGGGCATTCTCATATGCTGCATTTGCCATAAGCAGATCATTGACCTTATGGCACACAACCTTGCTCTTGAATGGAAGGTCTCTCTGAACCTCATATGTTGTTCCAGTCATAAGCGCAGCACCTTTTAAAATGTTGTAGAATCTCTCTACAACTTCATCAAGGTATTTCGTGCTGTATGAGCGGAGTGTATATTCTGCAACAGTAAGGTCCGGAACTACATTTGGAGGACCACCTGCATTACGGATTGTGTAATGCATTCTTGTGTCATCTTTAACATGCTCTCTTAACATCTCAATTGCATGGAATGATAATAACGCTGCATCAAGTGCGCTGCGTCCTTCTTCAGGACTTATTGCAGCATGGCTTTTTACTCCGTGGAATGTTACCACGAAATTCTCGAGTGCCATACATTTTTCATCTACTGATGTATTAGGCGAGCCATGCGACATAAATGCAAGGTCAAGCTCTTTCATATAACCTTTATCGAGCATAATTATCTTACCGCCAAGAGTTTCCTCTGCCGGAGTTCCATACACAACAAGCCTGCATGGATAATCCTGAAGGCAGTTCTTTACTGCAATTGCTGCCCCTATCCCGGCAGGTCCCTGAAGATGATGTCCACACGCATGTCCGATTTTTTCAAGAGCGTCATATTCAACAAGAATTCCAATCACCGGGCCGTCACTTCCATTATCCCATGTTGCCCTGAATGCTGTTTCAAGTCCTGTTCCACGCTCTACCACAAATCCTTCTTTTTCAAGATAACTGCACAATATATCAGATGTCTTGTACTCTTCCCCGCTTATCTCCGCAAGGTCGAATATCTCATCTGCCATTTGGCATAAATCTTCTTTATAGCTGTCAATAACCGCCCCAAGCTGCTTCTTAATATCGTCTGACATAATATCTGCTCCTAATCAATTCTAATATCCAATCATTAATGCACCAAGCATAAACAGGCATCCAAGTGCTGTCCATATAAGGAACAGTGGCATCATGAACTTAAGCCATTTACTGTATGGAATCTTTGATACAGCAAGATATCCCATAAGTGATGATGACATTGGAAGTACTGAGTTAGAGAATCCGTCTCCTAACTGGAACGCAAGCACTGATGTCTGTCTTGATATTCCTACAAGGTCTGAAACCGGCACCATAAGTGGCATTGTAACTGCTGCCTGACCTGTTCCTGACACGATTACGCAGTTAATAAGTGACTGACATAAGAACATGCCGACAGCCTTAATTGAATCTGGCATAACATTTACAATATTAACAATTCCGTACACGATAGTATCAAGAATATTGGCATCACTTAAGATTACCTCAACTGTACGGGCAATTCCTATTATAAGACATCCTACGATAATGCCCTTTGCACCTTCTCCGAATTCCCTTGCAATTCTGCTAGGACCGTAACCGCTGATAAATCCGCATATTACACCCATAAATATGAAGAGGCCTGACATTTCTTCAAAGTACCAGCCCTTCTTTGAAAGGCCATATATAAGTATTCCAAAGCCAAGTGCCATAACAACAAGAACTGCAATCTGTCTTACCGTAATTGAGTCTGTTGCATTGTCAAATGTGTACTCCTGGTCTTCAGGAATTCCATATATTACGCTTTTTTCAGGATGTGCTGCAACCTTTCTTGCATAACAGATTATATATGCACTTGTAGCAGCAAGAAGCACAACAAGAATAAATACTCTGTAAGCCATTCCTGAGAACAACTGCAATTCTGCTATATCCTGCGCAACTCCTACATTGAACGGATTAAGTAATCCGGCTGTGAATCCAACCGCTGCACCGAGTGCAATCATCGCTGTTCCTGTAACCTTATCAAGACCTAAGAATAACGCAAGTGTAATTCCGATAGGAACGAATATCATAACCTCTGATGACATTCCCATTGTGAATCCGAATATAGAAAACAATGTTAAAAACACAGGAATTACAACATATTTGTGCTTAGAAAATGTCTTAGATAACTTCTTGCATAACGCTGTAAGTGCACCTGTTGATGTAATTACCTGAAAAGCTCCACCGATTATCAGCATAAATGTGATTGTTGACGCTGATTTAACAATTCCGGTATAGATTGCTGAAGGAATCTTTAGCGGATTAAGCGGACTAGATGCTATTCTGTGATAACTTCCAGCTTCAACTAAAGTTTTGCCTGTTGCTGCATCTTTAAATCTTGTGAATTCACCTGCCGGCACAATATATGTTGCCGCTGCAGCAATAAGAATAATTACCACAAGTATTACAAATGTATGTGGCGTTTTCCATTTTTTCTTTGCTTTTGTTTCCATGAACTTTTTCTCCCATAACAAATTTATATTTTTATACATTTTAATATAAATCATACTAAAAATAAAATTGTATGTTTTTATCGAAAGTATAAATCTAATTTATAGTTTTGATTGATTGATACATTTTAATTATGTATAATTATTGTATTATGATTGCAACATGCACTATTTTAGAAAGGGAATTCATATGATTACTGAAAAAGACATGCAATATGTTCTTACAATTGCTAATTACGGAAATCTTACCAAAGCCGCCAATGCTCTGTTCTTGTCGCAGCCGGCTTTGAGCATACATCTTAAACAGCTTGAAACTTCACTTGGCATACAGCTTTTTGAAAGAAAAGGCCGCCGCATGATTCTTACATTTGCAGGCGAGGAATTCGTGAAATCTGCCAGAGATATTACTATGAAATGCTTTGAACTTGAGGACCGCATGATTGATATTGGCAAAAATGTAGCTGTTAAACTCCGCATCGGTTACATGGTCCGTCAGGTTGAGTCTCTCTTTCCTTCTGTTATGACTGCATTTAACAGGCTGTATCCCCAATCAGTTGTATATGCTGTTGACGGACATCTCTCAGACCATGAAGAGCAGCTTCTTGCCGGAGACCTTGATATGTTCTTTGGATATAACAGCGTGAGCAACACCAGACTTTCCTATGAAACCATATATGAAGACTGTCTTGTTGCCATTCTTCCCAAAAGCCACCCTGCTGTATCTTTCGCAGAGTCTAAAGAATCATGCATCTATCCATGGCTTGATCTTGCGCATGTAAGAAAAGAAAGATTCATCCTGCAGCACAGCAACCAGAGTATAAGACAGCTTGAAGAAGACGCCCTTTTCTATGCTGATGTCCTGCCAGAGCTTACCTATAAGATAAGCAGTATTGACGCAGGAATCCGACTTGCTGAACAGGGATATGGAATTGCATTTACACTAAACAGTTATCTTACTTCAATGAAGCTTTCACCTGATTCAGTTGTATTACAGGTTGGCGACCCAGACTTGCGTATACCATTCTCCGCCGCCTTCCGCAAGGAAGATGAAAACCGGAAAGAACTGAAAGAATGGATACGACTGACTAAGGAGCTTGTTTCCAGACAATAAAATAACCGGCTGATACTGCATTTAGCTGTACCAGCCGGTATCTTAATATTATTCAATTATAATACTTCAACAAGCTCAATCCTGAAATTCAGTTCTTTTCCTGCCATCTCATGATTAGCGTCAAATGTGATATCTGTATCAGTTAAAGCAGCAACCCTAGCAGGGAATGGCTGTCCATACATATTCTGAAGATACACCTTATCATCAACTTTAAGTTCTTCTGCACCCGGAAGCTCACTTACAGGCAGTGTTATGAAAGCTCTTGGATCAGCTTCACCATACGCCTCCTCTGGCATAAGATGAACATCAATAACGTCTCCGACATTCATTGTTGCAACAGCCTTATCAAAGCCCTGAATCATCATTCCTGCTCCACAAGTAAATTCGAGCGGTTCACCTCTGTCGTAAGAAGAATCAAACTGTGTTCCATCATTAAGTGTTCCTTTATAATGAACCTTTACCTTCTTTCCCACATTAGGTCCTTCAAATGATGGTGTAAATGTACCACAGCCACCGCCGCAGCCGCCACAACCACTACCACAATCTGATTCACCTTCATCACTTCCACAATGTCCGCAACCTGACTCTTCATCTTCATGGCTTCCACAGTGTCCGCAGCCATGACCTTCTTCATGATCGTGATGATGGTCGCAATTAACTCCTGCTGATGTTAAATCGCCATTAAGATATGCCTCAACTGCTGCATCTGCTTCTCCATCTGCTCCTGAATATACATCAATTCCAGCTTCTGAAAGTGCTGTGACTGCACCGTTGCCAATTCCACCACATATAAGAACATCTACACCTTTATCCTTAAGAACAGCTGCCAATGCGCTATGACCAGCTCCATCAGTGCCAATTACCTCTGCACGGACAATATTCTTTCCTTCTGTCTCATAAATCTTAAAATTCTCAGAATGTCCGAAATGCTGAAAAATCTGACCATTCTCGTATGTTACTGCTACCTTCATTAATAATCCTCCTGATTAATATTTATTTATCCTCATACAGTGCATGATAGACTTTAAGGAACTTCTTATCTCTTTCCCTAGTTGCGGTACATATTATAACACATTTTTAGTAGCATTTGCTACATTGTGTATAACCGAGGCTTTGTGCTTTCTCTATTGTAACCTGACTTGGATTCTTCATATTACTGCATGAACTACTGCTATGATATTTCTTTCCGGATTTAGGAATCCATACCATCGTAGAACCACCTGAATTACTTACCGGCGCAGGTTCTTCTACAGCCTGAACCTTCTCCTCAGCCTGTTGTGCTGCAGCTTCTGCTTCCTGTTGGATAACAGCCTGTTCTGTTACTTCTTCTGTAGTTTCCTCAGTTACCTCTTCTGCAGGTGCTTCTGCAACTACTACTTCTGATGATTCTTCTGTGACGGATTCCTGCTCCTTTACCGTTTCATCACCAGACACATCATTATTACTTACTTCAACTGTTGACTGTGTCTCATTTTTAATTACATTATCCCCTGTGGTCTGACTCACCTCACTGCATCCCACAAGCATGCATATACTCATGACAATTGCCATGAACAAATATTTTGCTTTTCCTCGCATATAACCATCTCCTTTATGCAAATGTATCATTTAAAATTTAATTCCTTTCCTGACACATTTTAATGTAACTATTCCGACCGTTTTTTCACTTTTTAAAGTGTAGCATAATGTAGACATTTACACAAGTTACTGTTTCTTCAACATAAAATATGAAAATCCACCATATGCATAATACATATGATGGATTTCCCTTAAAATGTTATATTAAATTTCAGTATTCTTACTCTGTAATTCCAACAACTGCTGTTTTAATTGCTCAACTTCATTCTTTAATTCAGAATTCTGTCCCTGTAAAGAATCATTCTGATTCATAAGTTCCGCTTTTTGTTCCTGCAGGTCCACAATTTCATCCTTCATCCTGTCGACCATCAACTCTGCCGTATTCCTATCTAATATTCTCAACGCCTCTGAAAACATACTGAGCACCTCCCCGGGTCTTTCCAAATACTCATTGATATCACGGCGTACCGATTCCAGATCAGGAAATATTTCTATCAGTCTGTCTATCTCCTGTGGTGTCTCGGCTACGAATAATGACAAGAATTTTAATCTGTCTCTTTTCATTTTCTCAGAGACTAATTCATCATTATATTGTGTCCTGTCATAATCGTAATCCGTTATTTCTGTACGCCCTTCTTTAATATCAGAATATCGGTATTTTTTGAATGTGTCAAGGCTTACCAGTACAAAATCCTGCAAAAGTTCTATCTTTATTCCTGTATTGAATTTCGTCTTTCCAACATGAAAATACAGTGCCTTATCTATATCGCTTATAAGACTTTTATTGCTGTCTTCAAAAAGAATAATCGTATGGACTTTCCTCATATCCTTATAAGATGGCTTTGAAGAGCCATTCATAGAATTAGCATTCTTTCCTGTAATCATTTTATACTGGCGAAGCACAAGGTCTGCTGAATAACAAGATATTCTCTCTGCTGGAAAATCATAAGAAATCTTCTGAATCTCTATATTGGCAATGCTACCATCTGCCATAAGCACAACCATATCCATGATAATCATCACACCAAGGAACTGCGAATCCTCATTAGGAAACACCTCAAGAACGTTAACCTTCTGTCCTAACAGACAGCTTACCAGTTCTGAAAGTCTGTCCCTTCGTTCTGTTGGATTGAATATTTTCTTAAAAAACGGATCATATAATAAAGGCAAAGACCTTCTACCCTTTAGAAAATCCTCATACCTAGCGACCCACTCCGCATTCTTCTTAAGATACTGATATGTACTTAGACACAATGAATCCCCATTAATCTGACGCATGGCTGCATCATAATAATTTTTCTCTTCTTTAATCTCCATAAAATATACGACACTAGTGTTCCATCTCCTCTGAATTAATAAACATGCACATTTATATACTCACAGTATCATACATACACACTGTTGTAAATATACATGTCGTAATCCGTCGGTTTTATGTCGTAATCGGTTGAGTTTATGTCGTAATCGGTAATATGCAAAAACTAAAATTCGATATCCACTGCCCCATTTGCATATTTCATATAATCAAAAAGCTTCGATGCCGTAAGAAGTTCAAGCGGATCTCTTTCAATATCATCTTCCTCAAATATCTTTGCGACTTCCTGTATTTCCGGATTAGAAAGAGAATTCATATATTCTCTCAGTTCAACTATCGGCATATTAAAAAGTTCATCTTTGCTCTTCATAAATAAAATCCTCCAATATCTATTCAGTACGGCCTGTGTAAATTACCTTACCAGTATTCCACAATTCTGCTGTTCTTCTTGCTGCATCCAGCCTGTCATCATCATTTTTGAAACTAAACGGTGCAGACTGACATCCACAATCCATACACATTACATAATAAGAGTGGTCTTCCTCTTCTAATATAGAAGGTCCAAAACATCTTGGACAATCCTGTAAATCAATCATTTCGTAAATTTCCATTTCGCAACTCCTCGTAATAATATTCTGATTTTCCCAGATAACATTTATTCAAATATATCTTCATATATGTCAAAATGTCTTTCTAATTCTACATTCTATGTGGTATAGAAATCAAGTGGAAAATAATTAGTTTATTGTTCTTTTTAATATCAGCACTCTCATATCTGATATGCAATTAAGATGAAAACAAACACATTTTCTGACAAAAACAACACATTTATAAAAGGAGTTTACTTACATATGAACACACTTTCACCTATAACTGAAGAATATTTCAAATACTGTGAATTACAGAAAAGATTAGACAGCAAAACTATCAAGGCATATAAAATTGATTTAAAACAATTTTTCAATTTTATTAATAAAGATATCCTTACCTTATCCGTATCAGATATCGAAATTTTCATCAGACATTTACACGAGAATTACAAGCCTAAAACTGTCAAAAGAAAACTTGCCTCATTAAAAGTCTTTTTTAACTATTTGGATTACAAATGCATAATAGAGACAAATCCATTTAACAAAATTAAAACGAAATTCCGTGAGCCTCTGCTGCTCCCTAAGACAATTCCTTTACACACCATTGAAAAATTACTATCGACAATGTACAAAGCGCATTCCAATGCAAATACAGCTTACCGTCAAAAGCGAACACTTTTAGATATTGCCATAGCTGAAACCTTATTTTCTACCGGCATGAGAATTTCTGAACTCTGCAATCTAAAAAGCTCTGATGTAGATATGCATGATGCAGTAATCCGCATATATGGCAAAGGTTCTAAAGAACGCATAATACAGATTGGAAACAATGATGTTATCCAGTTGCTTATAGACTATCAGGACAACTATTTCTCTAAAATACAAAGCAGTGGTTATTTTTTTACAAATCCCAACTCAACACCACTCTCAGACCAATCCGTCAGGAGAATGCTTAATAAATACTGTTCCCTTGCTGCTATTGACCTGCATATAACACCTCATATGTTTCGTCATACATTTGCTACAAGCCTTCTCGAAGCTGATGTTGACATCCGGTATATCCAGGAGATGCTCGGTCACAGTTCAATCACTGTAACCGAAATCTATACCCATGTTACTCTCTCAAAGCAGAAGGATATTCTCACTACAAAACATCCTCGCCAGAACTTTTCTTTTGGATATATGGATGATAAGTGATGGATAATTTTTAGTTATCCGTCAGATTATGTACTTGGAGGGATAATATTGAAACTAGAATATAGAGTAGTACGGGCTGATAAAAGAAGTCCCAAAGGAGATGTAACAAAAGCCTTAGATATATACATAAAAAATGTAGATGAAGGTTCCTTGACTAATACAAATCAAATTTTAGATTATATATATAACCCTCAGAATCATAAGAATGAATCTCGAAAAATGTTCTTTTATATTTTGTATAATATAAATGGTGAGATTGAGGGTTTTGCTGAATTCGCATATTTATCACAAAATAGTGTGTTAGTCATTGATTATATTAGTACCATTAATAGGAGTAATGTGCAATTCTATTGTTTTTATCAAATGGTAAAACAAGAAATTGAAGAAATACTTAAAAAAAGTGGACAGTATGTTAAATACTTTGTTACGGAATTGTCATTAAATCAAGTAGATGGAAAACTAGTTGACTATGATAGTAACTTCTTTCGTCATATGTTAAGCAATGAAAATTATATAAAATTGCCTTTCCCATATTATCAGCCACCATTAACTGATAATATAGAAGATGTGCAGGAGTTTTCCTTAGCAATTTCTTTGAATTCCAATAATACTATGGATACTATATATTTTAAAAAAGATAAATATTTACAGATTTTAAAAGAGTTGTATTATTCTCATTATCTGGATTGGTTTGGTAACTATTGTAATCGTGAAGAATATAGTGCTGTATTAGATAGAATATATGCAAAGATTTCAAATGAAATATCTGGAGATGGAAAAGGAATTGAACTTGCTTTAGTGCAATGTAAATTGTATGAGGAAGGTCAATGCCCTAAGATATCTGTTGAAAACATTACTTTGCCTCGGCAAAAGAAAAAGCGTAGAAGAAAAATAGTAACCTTCTCTATATGGATACTTTTTAGTGTATTAACCTTCATTGCTTGTATAATTCCATGCTTATCAGAATATACAACAATTGCATGCTCATTCTTAACAATATTATCCGGTATAATTTCAATTTTAACTACAAAGAAAGATTTATTTCTTTCCTAGAAGTATTGTATTATGGGCTAAAGGATACGATATAAATTTGCATAATGAATCATATTTTGAAAATGGCGCTGCTTTTTCTTCTGTAACTCCAATTCTATATAAAAAGGAGGAGAGCACATGTATTCGTTTAATAAATTGAAGATTAATATCATATTGTTCAAGAAGTTGACAAATATGTTTTTCGCTATACATCCAAAGTAAATGTTTTTGATTGTTATAATTATATTCCTTTTGAAAAATGTATTTATTGTGCTGCGATGTCCAAAGAAATTCAGCACTGTTAGAACGTTCAAATTCTAATATTAAAAATCCTTTTGGTTTAAGTAATCTGGAAAATTCAGCTATAGTTCTTTGGGCGTCTGCGTAATTAATTACGCTTCCAACACATATAATCCCATCTAATGACGCATCTGGCAGTTCAATATTTTCTACAGAGCCTACAAGATAATTATCAAATTGAGAAATATATTTTTCAACAATGTCTAAATGTATTACTTTAGCATTTGTTTTGTACTCTGTGCCACCAGATCCCGCATTAAGAAGAACCATCTCTGAATTTGTGTATTTCTGTAACCATTGTTCAACAATAGATACAATTGCTTTATATGTATGTTCATGCCAAATATCTTTATCTGGCCAAGGAGTAGAATTTGAATAATTCATATATGTAATTTCTGACATATCATCTTGTTTTTTCATTGCAATTATTCCTCAAATAAATTTTCTAAGTGACGGATAACTAAAAATTATCCATCATCTATATTTCTAATTATGCCATAATAACAGCCAAAGTACAATACTATCCGACTTAAAATTTCATTATTTGCATTTTGAATTTTAATATAATATTCAAACTTTTTCAATATCTCCTTATCCCTGCTGTATCCATTTTCCCTCACCTCTAAACAAAAAGGCATAAAAACCACCCCACCAGAACAACCATAGCATTCCAGTGGGGTGATAAATTCTCTATTCAATTATCAAAACTCATTCTCCTCAAAGAACTTCCGCTTTCTCTCAATCATCTCATCAATTCTCTCAACATAGCTTCTGACATCTTTGACATTCTCAATTCGCTCAATACGCACAGAATGATTTTCATCTCCTTCATTATGGAACACAACCTTAGTTGAAGCACCTGCGCCGCACGCAATTATTGTCTGCTTTTCTTCCATAATAAGAATATTATAAATGCATTCAAGTCCAGCAACTGCATAACCTACATTTTCAAAATTGCCTGCCATATTCTTCTGGCGATACATATAATAAGGCTGCATGTTAAGATCTCTTGCTGTCTGCTCAGTCATTGCGATAATGCTGTCTGTGTTTTCGATTGAAAGCTCTGTGTACTGCTGACGCAATATGTTAAGTCTTGAAGCTCTCTTGATTGCAAGTGAATGAACGGTAAGACTCTCCGGCCGCATCGCCTTAATTTCATTAAGTGTATGGTAAACCTCGTCTACACCCTCTCCCGGAAGTCCAAGAATCATATCCATGTTGATATTATCAAGTCCTGCTTCTCTTGCCATTGCATAAGCATTCTTAATATCTTCAACCGTATGCTTTCTTCCAATCAGGTCAAGTGTTTTCTGGTTCATTGTCTGTGGATTAATAGATATTCTTCCCACATTATGAGCTTTAAGAACCTTGAATTTATCTGGTGTCACGCTGTCCGGTCTTCCAGCTTCTACAGTAAGCTCTCGGCATCTGCTCAAGTCAAATGCTTCTTCAACCACTGTCAGTACTTTATCTAACTGTGCTGCACTCAAAGTTGTAGGTGTTCCACCACCCATATACACTGTATCCAGTCTTCTGCCCTTCATAGTTTCAGCGACGAATCTTATCTCCTTAATAAGCGCATCTACATAATTATCTACATAATCTTTGTACGCACCAAGTGCATATGATGAAAATGAGCAGTACAGGCATATACTTGGACAGAACGGAATTCCAATATACAGGCTGTAGCCTGTCTTATAATCCATATCTGTAAGTATATCCAGTTCTTTCCTCGCTACTGTGAGCGCAAGTTCAGCCTTTTCTTCACTTGCATAATGCTTGTCGATAAAATGTTTCTTAATCTGTTCCTTGCTTGCACCCTCTTCAAGCATTGTATACGCAATCTTACTTGGTCTTACTCCTATAAGATATCCCCATGGAAGCTTCTTGCCAGTTTTTTCTGAAAGCTTCTTATATAAACTGTCCTTAAATACTTCGTGGGCATTCTTCTTATCAAGCCCTGTGATATCAGGCACTTCTATTGAAAGAATCTCATCATTCTCTTCCGGCTTGGAGTCTGCCTTAAGTGCCATAACCTCAATTCTTGGATAAAACGAGCGGACAAGTACAACCGCATCATCATAAAATACATCATTGTCAATCTTAATATATATCATCGTTGCTTCCTTTTCGCACTGATATTTGTGCTTTTATACTCGCAAACTCGCACTATCGTGCTTTCCAGCCTGCTTCGCAGGCGTTTGCTCGTTGATGTCCCGCGAAAAGTAAATAACGCTTCGCGTTGCTTCCTTTTCGCTTGCAGACATCACATGTACGGATTGTTCTGCTTTTCATATCCAATCGTTGTGAACTCTCCATGTCCAGGATATACATCTGTATCGTCAGGGAGCTTGCAGAGCTTGTCATGAAGTGACTCCATCATTGCAGCAGAGCTTGCTGTAGGGTAATCTGTTCTTCCGACTGAACCGGCAAAAAGTGTATCACCTGACATAAGTGTCTTGTCTGATTCGATATAATAGCATGTTCCGCCTGCTGTATGTCCCGGTGTATGGATTGCCTTTATCTTAAGTCCTGCAAGTTCAAGAATATCCCCATCATTATGAAGTACATCTGCTGTAACTTTAAGACTCATGCCGTATGCATTCGACAGGTTTCTTGCCGGTGAAGCAAGAAGCTTTTCCTCATCACATGATGCATATATCCTGATTCCATAATGCTCACGCACCTCATTTGCCGCACCTATATGGTCAAAATGTCCATGTGTAAGAAGTATTGCCTGTGGCTTGCTTGCTGAACGCACAACCATATCATATATAGACTCCGGTGAATCTGCCGGGTCAACAATAATGCTCTCATTGTTATCTTTATTAATTATAAGATAGCAGTTAGTAGCTACCGGTCCCAATACTCTTGATTCTATCTTAATCATAATCTGCAAACCTTTCTTAGCCGGCAGTTCTTGTTATATCAGTAACTCCGTCTATCTTTCTTAATTTATCTATAATTCTGTTAAGCTCTTCCTTGCCGTGAATGTCAAATCCGACACTTATTGTCGCAACTTCCTTCTTATTAAGACGGCAGTTCATAGACTTCACATCAATCTCTGCTTCTGTGAACATCCTTGATATATCAACAATAAGACCTGTTCTGTTATTGGCAAATATATTGATTTCAACCTCGTAAGTATCGCCTGCTGTCTGTCCCTGCTCCCATTCAGCCTCTATAAGACGCGCGCGCTCATTAGCCGGGAAGTTGATTATATTAACACAGTCTGTTCTGTGAATTGATATACCTCTTCCTCGTGTAACAAATCCGACAATCTCATCACCAGGAACCGGATTACAGCATTTTGAAAATCTGACAGCAACATCATGGATTCCCTTAACTACAATTCCACCCTTGCCTTCTTTTTTCTTAGATTTCTCCTTAGACTCAGCGGCAACGATTTCCTCAAGTACATCTTTATCTGTAACTTCTGCCTTCTTAGTCTTTAAATGCTCCTCATTAAGCCTGTTTACTATCTGACTCTCTTTAAGGGCGCCATGTCCGACAGCTGCAAGAATAGAATCCCAGTCTTTAAAGCCATATTTGTTAAGACATTTTTCAACATATTCAGGCTTGGTAATATCAGAAAGAACGATTCCTTTAGTCTTACAGTAGTTAGCAACCATTTCCTTGCCCTTAATGATATTATCTTCCTTTAACTCCTGCTTAAACCACTGGTTAATCTTATTCTTTGCCTGTGTGCTCTTTACAATTGAAAGCCAGTCACGGCTTGGTCCCTTGGAATTCTGTGATGTTATAATCTCGATTCTGTCACCATTCTTAATAACATAATCAATAGTAACAAGCTTTCCATTAACTCTCGCACCTACCATCTTATTACCTACAGCACTGTGGATACTGTACGCAAAATCTATAGGGCATGAGCCTGCAGGAAGGTTCTTGACATCACCCGAAGGTGTAAAGCAGTATACGCTGTCTGAGAAAAGGTTAAGGTCATTCTTAATAGATGATAAGAATTCCTTGTTATCAGACATTTCCTTCTGCCATTCAAGAATCTGTCTTAACCAGCTAAGCTTTGCTTCCTCACTCTGGTTGTCCTTCTCGCCGGTTTTTCCCTCTTTATATTTCCAGTGGGCTGCAATACCATACTCAGCAATCTTATGCATTTCGTAAGTTCTTATCTGTATCTCAAACGGCTGTCCGTTAGATGCAATAAGTGTTGTATGGAGCGACTGGTAATTATTAGGCTTAGGCATGGCAATATAATCTTTGAAACGTCCCGGAATAGGCTTATACATTTCGTGTATTACACCAAGTGCCGCATAACAGTCTTTTACAGTGTCAACCTTGATTCTTACTGCAAATATGTCATATATCTGATCAAGTGTCTTATTCTGGTTGACCATTTTTCTGTAGATTGAGAAGAAATGCTTAACTCTTCCGTCAATCTCAGCCTCAATACCGGCATTGCTTATATGCATGCCGACTTCTTTAATTATGCTCTTTATAAATGCTTCCCTGCCTGGTCTGTTTAAGTTGACCTGTTCAACAAGGTCATTATATACATCAGGCATAAGATATTTCATTGATAAATCATCAAGCTCTACCTTAATCTTGGAAATACCTAACCGGTGGGCAATTGGAGCATATATTTCCATTGTCTCTCTTGATTTCTCAATCTGCTTTGCCGGTGACTGATACTGCATTGTACGCATATTATGCAGTCTGTCGGCAAGCTTTATAAGAATAACTCTTATATCCTTTGCCATTGCAAGAAACATTTTTCTAAGGTTTTCTGCCTGGACCTCAATCTTATCATGCTGGTAATTGAGCTGTGTCAGCTTTGTTACACCATCTACTAACAGTGCTACCTCATCACCAAATTCTCTTGCAACATCTTCACTTGTCATAACTGTATCTTCAACAACATCATGAAGAAGACCTGCAATAATTGACTCCTTATCAAGCTCTAATTCAGCCAGAATAATAGCAACACATAAAGGGTGGATTATATATGGCTCACCCGATTTTCTGAACTGTCCCTCATGTGCCTTTCTTGCGGTCTCGTATGCCTTCTCGATATCAGACAGATCTGTAGATGGATGGTATTTCTTTATAGCTGCAATAAGATCCTTATATAATTCCTCAGGACTTGTAAAATCTGCCGGTGTATCCACCGCTCTTTCAACCTGATTAGTTTTGTTATGGCTTGCGCCTGGTAACTCTATATTCTCTGGCATACGTGCCTCCATTCTCTGGTAATTGTCCAGCGTTATAGTTTTCTTAAGCCCATTATTTATACACTGGCATATGTTCTTTCCATAAATTCTCTTGTAGCCACTGCATTCTCAGGAACAGTATTTTCCAGTGTGCAGTGTACATATGGCTTATGCTCCTTAATCTTCTTTAACAGAAGTGGATAATTAAGACCACCGCCAGTCACCGGATTACCCTTTCCTGTACCTGCTGCCACTGACTTAAGCTCACTGCCTTCAACAATATAATCCTTGCAGTGAACAACAGCAATATCCTTTAATAACAGGTCAAATGCTTTCTCAATAATCTCATCCTGCTGTGCAAGATTATCAACACATAACAGGTTAACCGGGTCGAATATAATCTGAAGATTAGGTGAATCAATAGCGTCAAGCACCTTTCTTGCACGTTCAACAGTGTATACAATGTGCTTCCATACAGGCTCGATTGCCACAATAACACCAAACTGTTCAGCATATTTAACTATTGGTCTTAAATTATCAATAAAGCACTGAAGTGCCTCCTCACTGTGATTAGCCGGCTCATACTTGTACTCCTCATTAACTGCACCAGTCTCAGTACCAACAACTCCACATCCAAGAATACTTGCAAATCTTATATGCGCCTTATACTTCTCAACAATCTCCTTATGCTTCTCAGGATTAGGATTGCAAAGGTTAAGGTAACATCCAAGTACTGCAACATCAACCTTATTCTCTGTACATAATTCCTTAATATACATAGCAAGTCCCGGAGTCATAGTCTCCACGCCCGGCTTAAACTCCTTAATAGACTTACTGAGTGCAATATGCATACAGTGAAAACCCTGTGCATGTATATTAGGTATAAGCTCCTCTAATGGAGCGTATGCAACATCATGTGCTCTTATTCCGATTCTCATAAAAAACCACCTTTCCGTCAATTACAAACACTTTTGAAAGATTATACTATATATTACATAAAAAAACCAGTAAATATCTGCGACTTTTCCAAGCTGTGAGGGCTTTAATGCTGCTATATACAAAAGAACGGTGAGAGAAAGCCCGCCCAAGCGAAACGCGTTTGCTTTCTCTCACCGTATTAAACTCTGTATGCACCTTTATCTCAATTATCAATACAGCTTTACATTATTAATTAATCCTGTATCTCCAAGTGCCTTATAATATGTAACAAGTGGTATAAAACTCTGTGCAAATCCTTTCGTGCTGTCACCGGAAACAATAACAGCATCATCTATAACCTTTTTAGAACCAACTCCTGCCCTGCCTGTGTTATTAATATTAGTTTCAAATGTTTTGAAACCATACTCAAGATATTTCTTATCACCTGTCAGTTCATAGGCAATTGCCAGTGATTCCAGAAGAAGTGTGTTATTTCCATTCCTTGAAAGTGAAGGAAGCTCCTTATAATAGAACAAACCATTATCAAGAGTACAATTCTCTACAATATCATCAATTGCTCTTATGAGCATCTGCTTAATATCTTCTCTTGGGAATACCCTGTAATATCTCATTACGCTTCCTGCAGCTACTGATATCATAAATCCTACTCTTATAAGAGTATTGTCCGTATATGGAGCAAGCCAGTTGCCATACTCCTCTTCCCATATCTTAAAGCTGTCAATAATCCACTCACACTTTGCAAGCCATTTTTCATCTCTTGTTTCCACATATAATGCAACAAGTGCACGTAAAGCCCAGCCAGTTTCTCTCGCATTGGCTTCTCCCGGTTTTGCATACATTGGTGTATCCAGAAGTCTTAATATGTTATCACCTATACTTATAGCTGTCTCAAGACCTCTCTCATCACCTGTAAAATGATAGTAATCAATCACTCCTTCAACCCATTCATGTGAGCATACCATTATTCCATTCTTACAATGGCCTGCTGTATGTTCCCACTGTCCACCTATTCTTAATGGATTCTTGCTGTAATGGCATACATCAACATCCATCTGATGCTTTGCAGAAACTATTAAATAGTCAAGGAATCTTCTGATTCCAGTTCTTGCATACATAAGAGCACATGAATGCGGATAATCATATTCATTATTACTCCATACAGGTTTTCCGCCACCTCTTCCCTGTAAAGTATATCCCATATCAATAGAATCGCCCCAATTCAGCATGCCGTAGCATCTTGAATGATTATCAGCCCTTGCAATAAGTGCGATTTCAACTTCATCCACAAGATGTTCAGGGAATACATCCATACACACATCTGCCTTCTTGAATTCCTCTGGTGCTATGCATGGTCTGTCAGGCATCTGGTATATTGTACTTCTGTTATCAATCTCCCACATCTGCATATCCGGTTCATGGAAATGCATCAGGAATCTCTGTTCTTTTGCCATACCAGACTGCATAACAACATTTCCAATATCCTCTGGAACAAGCATAACAGCTACTCCGCCGTCATATGCCTTAACTGCCTTCGGATAATTCTGCTGTGCCTGATATACTGTTATACACAATCCATCATTCCCATCAGTATAATCTGCAAGAAACGTACCATAGAATACCTCTGCAAAATGTTCATTTGCTTCCTTTACAAGGTATGCATCATCAATAATCTTATTAACCTGAACACCATCTCTTCCTATATAGAAATCAGTCTTATAATTAGAGCTTCCAACAAGTGTTCTTACATTGGAAACAGGTGCTTTGCCTGATATCATCTCTAATTCCCCGGTTCCTCTTGTGTGATATACCGGTCCACTCTCTTTAGAATTATCCGTAAGCACATCTCCACATCCTGTAGAATCATTATCCATATTAATGTGCATATCAAACAAATCATCACTTGCAGTGACTGTCTCATCAGGTTTTGCATAGAATACCAGTGATTTGATATGAAGTTCATCATAAGTCGTATTAATAATTCTATATGATACATCAACCCATGACTTAGCTGCATATGATGTAAGTGTTATCTCAAAATCAACTTTTTTATTATTGAGAATGTTACTTCCCTTAGCCCTGATTACACATTTTACAGGACCTGCATCTATAATCTTCCACTCACCAATATTAATGTCATATAATCCCATATCATCTTTCAGATATGGTCCTTCAAAATTCTGGGCGGTATAATGTTTTCTTCCATCATCAAGTGTTTCAAATATATTCTGGGAATTGTTCTTTACTGTAAATGTAACACAGCCGGTGTCAACACACAGTCCCTGCTCAGTCTGTGTAACAGATACTCCTTTTTCTTCGCACTTTCCATCAGACTCTTTTTCAAACTCAAGCACTGCGCCCTTATTAGCCGGAATATCAGCAAGAAAATCCACATACAGGTATCTTATGCTTCCATCTGCATGTTTCGATGTAACCTTTGGCTGAACCATACATTTTCTGCCATTCTGTGTAATGGCTATCCTGTCAGCAGTCTTTAGCTCACCTTCCTTAAAAGGAAGTGCTATACCTGCTGGTTCCTGCAATCTGTCATACCTGTAAAGCTTGTCAAAATAAATTTTCATTATATGTACCCTCCATTGTTTGTCACGAGCAAATCTGCTATAATTGTACAACAGATTTAAATCATTTGCTATAGTCTTAATATAGCATTCATAATTCTGTAATTCATGTGATAAGATGTCATTATTTGCTAATAATACAGATTTATTGCAACTTTTAGAAAGAAGGTTTATACTATGCATTATGCCGAGATAAAAACCTGTGATATTGCTAACGGACCAGGGGTGCGTACATCTCTTTTTGTAAGTGGATGCACACACCGATGCAAAGGTTGTTTTAACGAAATTGCATGGGACTTTAATTATGGCAGGGACTTCACAGATGATACAATCAAAGAAATCATTGATTCCCTTGCCCCAGACTATGTTACAGGGCTCACACTTCTGGGAGGTGAACCATTTGAACACAGCAACCAACAGGGACTCCTTCCACTGCTGAGGGAAGTACGCAGAATATATCCTGACCTGAGTATATGGTGTTTTACAGGATATCTGTTTGACAAGGATATTGTTGACAGAATGTGCAATGAATGGAAAGAAACTAAAGAAATGCTTCAATACATTGACGTCATAGTCGACGGAAAATATGAAGAAGACAAGAAGGATATGATGCTTCAGTTCAAGGGTTCATCTAACCAGAGGACGATCCTTGTAAAAGAATCACTCGAATCAGGTAACATCGTACTTCTGTACGATTAATAATAAAAAGGAGTTTACACAATGTCACAGAAAGTTAATATTAAGAAATTAAATCCTAACGCCTGTATCCCAACATACGGAACACAGTTCTCAGCAGGAGCAGACCTCTACTCAGGCATGCCTGAAGCTGTAACAGTTATGCCAGGCACAACTGAATTCATCAAAACAGGAATAGCAATGGAGATACCTACAGGACTCGTAGGACTCATCTACGCAAGAAGTGGAATGGCATGCAAAAAAGGTCTTGCCCCAGCCAACAAAGTAGGCGTAATAGATTCTGACTACAGAGGTGAAATCATAGTAGCCCTCCACAACCATTCAGATAAACCTGTAACCATAGAACCAAAAGACAGAATCGCTCAGATAGTCTTAGCACCATACATCACAGCAGACTTCAACGAAGTAGAAGAACTTGACGACACAGAAAGAGGCGAAGGCGGCTTTGGCTCAACAGGCACAAAGTAAAAAAATCCATCTTGCAACATGCCAAAGGCATAAGCAAGATGGATTTTTTTATCCCACCACATTTCATAGCCACCTCGGTCACACATCAACAGTCGCCTTGCAACATGCCGAAGGCATAAGCAAGGCAAGACAGAATTAACGTAGATTGGAACCGGCAGCATATTATTGTGCGAGTCCGATTTAAGGCGAACCGTGTGGGAGTTATGCCGCTCTATACAAAAGAGCGGTGAGAGAAAACTCGTTCAAGCGAAGCGCGTTTGTTTTCTCTCACCGTAATAAACTCTGTATAGAGCGGCATTTACTCCCACTAGGTGCAGCCGCCATGAGGACTCGCACAATAATATGCTGCCGGTTCCCACACAACCTAAATTCTGTCAACCAACCTTACTTATACTCAATATTGGCATGTTCGATAACATAGTCCTGTGCCTTCTGCACAAGCATAGCCTTTACAATCTTATCTTTTCCGAATTTTTCAACAAATGTATCCGCATTAGAATATCCGTTATCTGCCGCAAAATCATCAAGAGAACCTTTATAATCGTATTCTCTCATTGTCATATTGCGATCTTTAACTATAGCCTCCATGATAAGCTGCTGTACAACAGATTTCTTAACAAAGTCATCAAAAGAAAGTCCATACTGCTTCTGACAGTATTCATCCTTTGAAAGCTTAGAAAAATCCGCATAGAAACCAATAGATGTTTCAAGTCTGGATCTTGTTTCTTCCATAAGTGAATCAGGATAACTGCTTATCTTGAATGTATCCTGTAAAGAAGATAATACATCTTCCTGTATCTTGTTCTCAACCTTTGAATTAATATCAGTTTCAAGAGATTCCTTTATTGACTGTCTATATTCTTCAACGGTATCATATCCAAACGCTTCCTTAACATATGCATTAGTTATCATTGGAACATTTGCCTGTGCAACTGTCTGCATTGTAAGTTCAAATACAACCCTCGTGCCCTTATATAAATCCGAACTATAATCCTCAGGTATATCAACAACAAGTATCTTTGTCTGACCTGGGGTCATACCATATAAAGCCTGATCCAGCTCATCAAGTTCAAGTCCAAGAGTATCCGTTCCAAGAATCATTGTTTTACCATCTGTATTAGTAAGTCCGCTAAGAGATGCGCCTGAAGATGTAGCAGTATATGTAACAAGAATCTGGTCAGAAGCTATCGCACCTCTGTCAACTTCTGTATAAGTAGTATTATCTTCTACATCCTGTTTAATTTTACTCTCTATAAGTTCATTCTCTATAGAAGTTTTATCTACCTGGACTGATATGTTTTCATACTGTCCAAGCTGAACATAATCTTCAACATTATAATCATACTTAACATCAACCTTACTATTACATGCCGTTGCCATAAGCATAGAAACTGATAATAAAGCAACTGCCGTCTTCTTCATAAAACTTTTTTTCACAATAAACCTCCGCTCTTACTTCATTATATTATATAGAAATATAGAAGTAAAAAATTGACTTTCATAATATACCATATAAAAGACATTTTATCCATATCTATAAGCATTAGTTCACAAAATTATCATATATTCACATTCAAACATTTAGCAACCAATACATAAAACAGGCTGCCGCAAAAACGACAGCCTGTTAATTCAATATATTTAATATATAATCAATTATGCAAGCTTAGACTTAGCAACCTCTGCGAGCTTAGCAAATCCTTCTGCATCATTAACAGCCATCTCAGATAATACCTTTCTGTTAAGATCGATATTAGCTAACTTAAGACCATACATGAACTTGCTGTATGAAAGTCCGTTAATTCTTGCAGCAGCATTGATTCTGGCAATCCATAACTGTCTGAACTGTCTCTTCTTCTGCTTTCTGCCCTTATAGCTCTCTGTAAGAGCTCTCATAACTGACTGCTTAGCAACTCTGTACTGCTTAGATCTTGCTCCTCTATAACCCTTAGCGAGCTTTAATACTCTGTTATGCTTCTTCTTTGCGTTTAATCCGCCTTTAATTCTTGCCATTTTATAAATTCCTCCTTAAACTATATCTCTAAATAAATGTTGTTATACCATTAATCTTAGAGATAAGGCATAATCTTCTTCATTGTCTTAACATTAGTTGCATCAGTCATAGCTGCCTGTCTAAGATTTCTCTTTCTCTTAGCTGACTTCTTTGTAAGAATGTGGCTCTTGTATGCCTTCATTCTCTTTAACTTACCTGTTCCAGTTACTTTAAAACGCTTTGCAGCTGCTCTTTTTGTCTTTACCTTTGGCATAATAATCCTCCTAAAAATGTCTGTTAGTTGTTATTTATTTTAACGTTTTTCAGTTAAAAACATCATCATGCTCCTGCCTTCCATCTTAGGAGCTTTCTCAATTACAGCTATATCGCTAAGCTTCTCTGCGAAATCCTCTAAGATATGCTTAGTAGAATCGATATGAGCCATCTCTCTTCCTCTGAATCTTAATGATACTTTAACCTTGTTACCTTTTTCAATGAACTTTCTTGCTGAGTTACACTTAGTGTTAAGGTCATTGACATCGATGTTAGGTGATAAACGAACTTCCTTAACTTCTACTGTCTTCTGTTTCTTCTTAGCTTCCTTTTCCTTGCGGAGCTGTTCGTACTTGAACTTGCCATAATCTACAATTCTGCATACAGGTGGATTAGCTGATGGCGAAACCATTACTAAATCTACTCCTGCATCCTTAGCCATGTTTAAAGCATCTCTTGATGCCATAACTCCAAGCTGCTGTCCTTCTTCTCCAATAACACGAACCTCTTTGCATCTAATCTGTTCGTTAATCATTAACTCGTTAATAGCGGTACACCCCCATATAAAAAATTAAAGTGAATAGCACAGCTATCCACTTTCTTTAATCAAAACACAATCCTAATATTATGTGTAATTCTTAAATATCAACCCGAGTCGCCCTGTGCGCTGAGGTGAGAGTGGATACTCTGCTTTGCTTTGCAACTATTGCATGATATCATTCCAGTTAATATATGTCAACCCCATTTTCAAAATTTATTTAAAAATGTAATAAATCTTATATCTTGGAATATCACTTCAATAATGATATTATAATACATGAAATAAATCAAGAAAGGATCTGACAGTTATGAAAGATTTTCTTATATCAACTGACACAACTGCTGATTTACCTGACAGTTATGTCAAAGAAAACAACATCGACATTCACACTCTATTTTATGCATTTGGTGAAGTCATCTATGGTACAGATAACATTATGCCTGAGAAGGAATTCTTTGACCGTATGCGTAATGGCGACATGCCAACAACTATGGCATGTAATCCCGAAGACTGTAAAACTATATTTGAAAAACGTGTTAAAGAGGGCTTCGATATCCTTCACATCGCATTTTCATCAGCACTTTCAAGCAGTTACAACAATGCCTGCATAGCTGCGAATGAAGTCATGGAAGAACATCCTGAGGCAAGAATCGTTGTAGTAGATTCGTTAGCTGCCTCAATGGGCGAAGGTCTTATCGTATATAAAGCTGTTGAAATGAAAAAGTCAGGAAAATCCATGGACGAAATAATAGATTTTGTCAACAATCACAAGCTTAATGTAGTACATAATTTTACGGTTGATGATCTTAACCACTTATACAGAGGCGGCCGTGTTTCTAAGACTACTGCCATTATTGGTACGCTTGCCAATATCAAGCCAATCCTTCATGTAAATAATGAAGGCAAACTTATTAATATAGGAAAGGTCCGTGGCAGAAAGAAATCTCTCATTGCTTTAGTTGACCGTATGGAGGAACATATCGGTTCATACAGAGATAAGAATGATGTCATATTCATCAGTCATGGCGACTGCTTACAAGATGCACAGTTTGTTGCCGGACTTGTAAAAGAAAGATTTGGTATTGATAACATATGGATTAATTATATATGTCCTACAATAGGAACGCATTCAGGTCCTGGAACAGTTGCCCTTTTCTTTATGGGTGATTCTAGATAGGAGAAATGGCAGGGTGTATTACCACCCTGCCATTTCTCCTATCTGCTCTGCCAATGTTGCAACATCTATGGGCTTTGCAATAAATCCGTTCATTCCATTAGCATGTACATAATCCTTATCAGTTTCAAATGAATTAGCTGTCATTGCTATTATAGGTACACTTCCTCTGCTCCCCTGTCTTATGACTCTTGTTGCCTCCATACCGTCCATAACAGGCATTCTTAAATCCATAAGAATTGCATTAACATTTGTACCATCCTGTGACTCCATGAAATCAACTGCAGATTTACCATCTGCTGCCTCATAAACAACAATATCCTCATCTTCAAGAATATCTCTCACAAGTTCCCTGTTAAAATCATTATCATCAACTACAAGAACACATTTGTTCATTATTTTCCCTCTGCTTTCTACTGTCACAGTACATTATTCTCTCTTATTTCCGAAACAAGCTTTCTTCTGTATGCCCTGCAGCCATTCTCATTCCAGTATTTTCTCTTTTCAACCTTAATAACTTCAAATGTTGTGTGGAATATATCTGTCTTATAGCTTGTATAAGGCTCTCTGCCAGGATAAAATACTGTAATTGAATCAGCACATTCATCCATCTTAAGACCATAATCCTTAGCAAATTTCCGTGATTCATAAGGGCTTCTTATCATCTTGATATGTGCATAATATCCTACAAGATAAGCAAAATAGTTCATATCAAATTTATCAAGCCATCTGCCATCACTTGCCATAAATACTATAACAGGGAATGTTCTTTCTTCATCTGCAATCAGTGTTGTAAGGTCATCGTAATCCTTACTGTCTTCAACATATCTTACAGATTCCCTCATTCTTTCCACATCAACAATTCCTATATTATCTGCAATCTCTCCAAAGAAATTAGGTCTTGAAAACAGGACATTTTCATTATCTCTGTATCTGTCTGCCGGCTCTGCATATCTGTTAGATACCGTGAATTTCAGTCTGTCACCTTCCTTGCATATAACCGCTTCAGATATCCATACTCTTGTCGGTATCTTAGTATCAAGATGTGTAGTTTTTTCAGAAAAATACACATTTTCTGCATCATACGAAAGATTAACTGAATATCCGGGTTCTGCATTAACATAAGTTTCTGCGTTCTCTGGTAAATCTGTGAATACATCCTCATATCTTGACTTAACCCATGAATATATGTACCCCACAGCCTTTCTGAAAGCATCAGTCATTGCAAGATTGCTTAAGTCGATATATGTATCAGCCTTGAATACCATAAAAGAACCAAGCTGTTTAAACGGCTCAAATCTTCTTCTCTTGGCAACGCTTTCTGTCTCCTGCTTCTTCTCATGTTCTATCTTTACAAATGCTTCTTTGAGTCTCTCATCCTCAGGTCCTATCTGATTAACTATCTTAACAATATTATTAACAGTAATCTCCGGACCTTTATCTCCGGTATTATCCCATAGCTGTCTTAGTAACGGTTCTCTTTTAAACTTATAGAACTTCTTGGCAAGCTCTGTATCTTCATCAAATATCTCTTCAATATATGGATGCAGCGGTTCTCTTGTAAACTTCAGTCTGTAATGACATCTTAACATATAGTTCCATTTTCTATCTTTATAATGCTGATGTCCTAAATCTTCAATCAGACCCACAACTGAATCATCACATAACTCCAGTGTCGCAAGAATACTGTTCATCTTTCTTGCAAGCGCTTCATTACCCGTACCAAAGGCTGAGCCTTTATATCTCATATCATGTTCAATCTCATGCCAGCCCTCAAAAGAATTAGTTCTTACCTGTATCTCAAATGTATCATCCACATAATCTCCAAGCTCAGGATTAACAATGGTCTTGCTAAGATATCCCGGCAGCTTGAATATTCCGTTAATCTTCATTGCCCTGAACTCATATTCATTGGCCTCCGTTGTATTCCACACGCCCGGCATAGAGAATATTGTATCAAGAAAATTCTTAACAATCTCAACATCATCCGCATAATACAGAATAATTCTTATTCCTATAAGATCCTGCATCTTTTTATCCTGATTCTCTGTCCCAGGTCTTCTGTAATCCTTTAATATAAGTTTATCAAGCATTGAATCAGGTGCTTTCACCCTGTATGCAACTCTGTAATAGAATCCCGCTTTCTTAAGCTTTTCTTCTATAATACTTAGCAGATCATCCTTAACAATATCTGGAACATATATCTTTTCTACATTTTCTTTAGTAAATAATTCATTAACTTCATTCATACCCTAACCTCTGATTCCAGCCACTTTGGCAAACTGTGTCTCCACTCTTGCCCTTAAGCGGTTTTTTATTCCCTCTGTTGTAAATGCAGCTTCAACACCATTCATTATCAGCCTCTTAACATCTTTCTTCTCCATATTGAATGTATCTGCAACCAATGCAAGTTCCCTCGCCTCTGTTGTGTTAGAAACCATCATATTATCCGTATTAACAGTAACCTTTATCCCCTTATTCATAAGCTGCTGTATCGGATAATTCTCTATTGTCTCGTATATTTTAGTATTCAGATTGCTTGTCGGACATAATTCCAACGCAGTTCCTTTGTCTGCAAGCTCCTGCATAACTAAAAGATTCTCTGTACATCTTACGCCATGTCCTATTCTTACAGCCTGAAAATTCAATGCACATTCAACACTTTCCGCTCCGGCTGCCTCGCCTGCGTGAATAGTAAATGGCACTCCTTTCTGCACTGCATCCCTGAATACATCTGCAAATGTATCTGTTGCATAAAGTCCTTCTGCACCTGCAAGGTCTGCCGCCACAACACCTCTTCCCCTTTCGGCATATAATGCAGCAAGTCTTACTGTTTCCATATTAGCATCCTTATTATCATCCGAACGCATACAACATAATATAAGATTGTGACAGGAATATGACTTCCAGTACTTTCTTGATTCATCAAGCCCATCACATGCTGCTTCAACAATCTCCTGCTGTGACAATCCTTTTCTTGTATGAAGCTGTGGTGCAAATCTTATCTCGCTGTATATTACCCCCTGTTCTTCCTGCTCCTTAACAAGCTGACACACACTATATTTAACAGCCTCACGCGTCTGCAAAAGCTGAAGTGGGAATTCGAACTTTTCAAGGTATTCATTAAGATTCTTACAATCTGATGATACGCTCAGCTTTTCTGACAATTCTATCTCATCACCTGTTTCTATATTCTGCATACCACAAAGATGTCTTACAGATTCAAGCGACAGTGAACCATCAAGATGTACATGCAGGTCTGTAAGGCAATCCAGTTTTTCTATCCATTCTATATTGCTGTTATTCAAATAAACACCCTCTAACATAATAATATCTTACATACATTTCTTTACATTTTAAACTGCATTCAGTTTATTTGCAACACTGATAAGCTTTTGTATCCATATTTTACCAAGTATTTTGATAAATTTTATGATTTATTTATATTCAGCACATTTGCATTAAATATACATGCGTGTTATAATCTATATATCAATATCGTTATAAGCAATCGGGGGATATAATTATGTCAGTTATTCATGAATCAGCAGAAAACTATCTTGAATCAATATTAATGTTAAGTAAAAAGCTTCCTGTGGTTCGTTCAATAGATGTCGCCAATGAGTTAGGTTTCAAGAAATCCAGCGTCAGCATTGCGATGAAGAATTTGAGGGAATCTAATCATATAACGGTAACTAAAGAAGGTTACATATATCTTACAGAATCAGGTAAAGAGATTGCTGAGATGATATATGAGCGTCATCAGCTCCTTACATCATGGCTCATAAGGCTTGGTGTTGATCCTAAGGTCGCTGAAGAAGATGCCTGCCGTATCGAGCATGATATAAGCAAGGAATCATTCAACGCTATTAAGAAAGCTATATCTTAATTTTTCTCATATAATTTCCTTCTCTGAAAGAGCCATACCGGATTATCCGATATGGCTCTTTCTATTTTTTATATTCTTTTTATCCAGCAAATTCCTGTGCCCAGTAACCTCTATATTGACCATTGCTTAGTCCCACACTATATCCAAGCCCCATTTTTGTATACTTCGGGCTTAATATATTAGCCTTGTGTCCTGATGAACCAAGCCATGATTTCATAACATCTTTAGGAGTTGCCTGACCTGCTGCTATATTCTCACCACATGCACTCTGCCATTCAACATTACATATATCATACACTTCAAAGCAGCTATTACCGTTAGGTCTTTTATGTTCAAACACACCTGTACAATCCATCTCAATCGCACGCATATTTGCAGCATCACATAACGCTCCGTCTAAAACAAGATGTGCAGCTCCAACTTTGTCTCTCTCAATATTGACAAGTCTTAACACTTCGCTGGCATATGCACTATATGTAACTGTATTAACCTTTGCACTTGCAAGCAGACTATTATCATCTTTAATATTAACATTTCCGCCTGATGCCGGTGCCTGCAACTCTCCAGGCGCATTATTCCCGTTATTATTCTGATTATTATTTTCTACAGATTCCTGAGTGTTTTTTTCCTCATAATTAGAATCTTCTGTATTTCCATTATTCCACTCATTATCTTCTGCAGCTATATTTTCCTGACCTCCAATCTCCTGTATATCGCTATCATTCCGAGTCCCGGATGCCTCACTGTCTGCAGTAATTACTTCTGTATCCACTTCCTGAGTTTTAGTTTCCAACTCCTGAATGGTACTTTCTGTTTCTTTTTCGTCCTTTGTATTTGTTGCTTTGGTTTCATTATCTGCAACAGCCTGCGTAGTAAGCTGCACATCCTTTGCATTCTGTATATTCTGCGTTGTTTCAACATTATGATTTACATTTTTATCAGCACTTCCGCAACCTGCAAATATACTTCCTGCCATAAGTACTGCCATTAATGTGGCAGCAAAGTCTCTTCTTTTCATTCTCATGTTTCCCCTGATTAATACTCATTTGCATCAAAACTGCTATTTAAAATAATAACATAGATATAAGAATTATTCTATATATCTTTATTACCATTTTACACCACATCAGCCTGTATAATTGCTATATTTTACCATATACACTACTAATAATAAGACAATAAAATGTTATTTTTCTTATAGTGCAATCATAAACAGATATACTATGGAGGAATATTCAAATGCATGAAGTCCATAACAGAATCCGTGAATTACGCGAAGAAAAACACATTACACAGATAAGATTAAGTACTGAACTTGGTGTTGCGCAGGAAACAATAAGCGCATATGAACAAGGTCGGCATATGCCCAGTGTATCCACACTTATTAAATTAAGCAGCATATTAGATGCCAGCATGGATTATATTATGATGAAATCTGATACCAGAAATATTATTGAAGTGCAGTCTTTATCAGACAGTGAAACAAGACTTTTAGGTTTTTATAAAAGATTAAATTCATCTGGAAAAGAAAAAGCACTATCTTATATAGAGGGGCTTAATGATGGATTAAGATCATATCACAAATAACAAATCATATAAAAGACCTCCCTGAATCTGTGGGAGGTCTTTTATCAATATCTTATTTTTCAAGATATCCTGTGTATTCTGCTGTTCTTAATATATCATTAGCTCTTGCTATCTGTTCCTTATCAGGTGGCATTACATCAGAAAGTGTATACGGAATTCCTAATTCCTCCCACTTAAATACTCCAAGTGTATGATATGGAAGCACTTCAAATCTCTTAACAGTCTTTAAACTGGCAACAAAATCCCTTAACTGTTCAAGGTCTTCCTGTGCGTCTGTCACTCCTGGAACAAGAACATTTCTTATCCACATATCCTTATCATGGTCAGAAAGATACTTTGCAAGGTCAAGGATGTTCTTATTAGTCCAACCTGTAAGGTCCTTGTGCTTCTCATCATTAATCTCCTTAATATCAAGAAGAAAAAGATCTGTAACAGCCATCAGCCTGTCAAACTTTTCCAGATATTCCGGCTCCATCTTAAAAGGATTACCTGACGTATCAAGAGTTGTATGCACACCATTCTTTTTCGCAATTTCAAAGAGTTCTGTCACAAATTCCATCTGAAGAAGCGCCTCTCCACCACTTACAGTGATTCCGCCACCATTCTTCCAGTAATTTCTGTAACGGTAAGCTTTATCAAACACTTCCTGCGCTGTTTCTAATGTTCCGCCTTCTTCTTTCCATGTCTCAGGATTATGACAATATCTGCATCTCATATGACAGCCCTTAAGAAATACAATATATCTTACCCCTGGTCCATCAACTGAACCAAAGCTTTCCACCTGATGAATTCTACCTTTAATACTTTCACTCATAGCATTTTCCTCTTCCAATAATTATTACTTTATAAATGTATTATCACTTAATAACGATAATTTACTCCAAAAATGTCTACATTTTATAAAAACATATATTTGGTGCATTAAATATAACATATCCCCTATATATTGTCAGTTCGAATTGCTTATGTTTGCATAAAAAAGCAAAATGTAGACCTTTTTATCTCCATTTATCTGCTTTATAGCGCATTCTTTCCAGCTTATTTATCTCGTAACATTTTTCACACATGCCAAATCTATGATTCCATTCCAGTCTCTTTCCACAGCGTTTACATTTGTTGAAGAATTCACCATTAGTAAGTTCTCTTACTATGCGTTCTGATATCTCCTCTTTAAGCATTCTGATACGCTCATCATATTCTGATATATTAAGAGCATTACAGTATGAATTAAGCAGATCCATCTTCTTATACAACTGTTCAAGGTCATCCAGCTTCATGGCTTCTATATCTTCAGATTCAGTATCTACATAATACCACATCCTGCTTACCGGTTCACCGTCAGCTGTCATATCAACAAGATCCTGCCACAAATATTTAAGTTTCTCGCTATTCTCATCAAATGGGATGTTAATAAGACTGTATTCAAGATTTTTATTAATCTTCTCACCATGTTTTTTCTCAATGTATTCAGCAAGTTTAATCCTGTTCTTTAAGTCAGCAACTGAAAAGCATTTCTTTTCAATCGTCTTTAACCATATCTTAAATATCTCTGAAAGGCTGTATGGCATATCCAGAACTTTTCTTGGCGGCTGTATAACGCAGCTTGTTATCTGCTCATATCTTCCATGAAGCAGTTCACCTATCTGGTCCCTGTCCTCTATTGAGTTAACATACCCCTGGTCATACATGCCCTTTCTTCCTGCTCTTCCCGCAATCTGCTTAACCTCACTCATGTTAAGAAATCTTTTGGATTTGCCATCGAATTTTTTCGACTCAGTAAATATTATTCTTCTTATAGGAAGATTTACTCCCATTCCAATAGCATCTGTACATACTACAATTCTGCTCTCTCCATTTAAGAATCTGGCAACCTCTGCTTTTCGCACACTGTATGGAAGTGAACCGTATATAACACTTACTTTATACCCTTCCTTCTTTAGAAGGGTTGCAAGCATAAGAACTTTTCTACGTGAAAATGCTACTAAAGCATCTCCATCCCGTATATCATCCGGAAATATGAAATCATGGTCTTCAACTATAAGTCTTGAATTCCTTTTATGTCTTATATCCGTATATGTATCTCCACACATTTTTATAAGCATTTTAACAATATGTATTGCATTCGGCGACATGCATACATGTACAACATCAGCATTAACGCCAAGAATTGCCTCTGTCCACGCCCAGCCTCTGTCTGAGTCGGCTACCATCTGTGCCTCATCTATTACACAGACATCAAAATGTCTGCTCATATCCATTTTCTCAACTGTACAGGATAAATGCTTTGCACCATCTCTTATATCCTTCTCCTCGCCTGTCGTCAACGAACAGTTAATTCCTCTTGCAAGACTCATCTCCTGAATCTCAAGTGCAAGAAGTCTCAGAGGTGCAAGATACATTCCTGAACCGGCATTATAAAAATCTTCTAGTGCATCATGTGTCTTTCCTGTATTAGTCTCCCCTATATGAAGTATAAAATGTCTCTTTATATTTCTGGCTTCAGGATACAGCTGTGTTATATCCTCAGGAATACTCTCCATTAATGCAGTCTTTATCTTAAGTTCTTTAAGACTTGCTAAATCTTTAGGTACGAATTTCTTCTTTTTCTTTTTATAGTAATATCTAGCCATTTATTTTCCTATTGTTTTATGAAATATAAACAAGAAGCATGACAATACATAAAACATTACATATTGTCACGCTTCTTTCTATAAGGTCAGTCTGATTATTTAGCTGCTGCAGGATTATTCTTCTTAGTAGCAATCTCATCTTTAAGCATTGCAACAAATTCGTCCTTAGATACTGTAGTTGACTTCTGCTCTCCGTGGAGTCTGTAGCTTACAGTTCCTTCTGCTGCTTCATTCTTACCAAGTACAATAAGGTAAGGAATCTTCTTAACCTGAGCTTCTCTTACTCTGTATCCAAGCTTTTCTGCTCTCTCATCAATCTCAACTCTGATTCCATTATCTGCAAGATAATCATAGAGACCATGAGCATAAGCATTTAACTCTTCATCTTCATTCTTAACCGGAAGAATTGTAGCCTGTACAGGAGCAAGCCATAATGGAAGGTTACCCTTTGTCTCCTCAAGTATATAAGCCATGAATCTGTCAAGAGAACCAAGGATAGCTCTGTGAAGAACTACAGGTGTCTTTCTCTGTCCATCTTTATCAATGTATGTTAAGTTGAACTTAGATGGAAGACAGAAATCAAGCTGGCATGTTGATAATGTATATTCATTACCGATAGCAGGCTTAACATTTACATCAAGCTTAGGTCCGTAGAATGCAGCCTCTCCGATTTCCTCTGTGTACTCAATTCCGATATCATTAAGAACCTTTCTTAATGCGTTCTCAGCATTGTTCCACATTTCATCATCATCATGATACTTTACCTTATCCTCTGGATCTCTTAATGAGAGAACACAGCGGTAATCTGTAATATTGAAATCCTTGTATGTCTCAAATATAAGGTCTACAACCTTGGCAAATTCTGACTCAATCTGCTCTGGTGTTACGAAAAGATGGGCATCATTCTGGCAGAAATGTCTTCCTCTCTCAATACCCTTTAATGTTCCACTTGCCTCAAATCTGAAGTCATGTGCAATCTCACCAATTCTTATAGGAAGATCCTTGTAAGAATGCATTTTGTTAGCATATATCATCATGTGGTGAGGGCAGTTCATTGGTCTTAAGACAAATGATTCGCCTTCAACTTCCATAGCTGGGAACATGTTTTCCTTGTAGTGATCCCAGTGGCCTGATGTCTTGTAAAGATTAACTGTACCAACACATGGTGTCATTACATGAAGGTATCCAAGCTTTCTTTCCTTGTCCTTAATGTAATTCTCAAGCTCCTGCCATACTGTATATCCCTTTGGTAAGAACATTGGAAGTCCACGGCCGATTAAGTCATCTGACATGAAAAGTTCCATTTCTTTGCCAATCTTTCTGTGGTCACGTTCCTTTGCTTCCTCAAGAAGCTTAAGATGTTCTTCAAGCTCCTCAGCTGTTGGGAAACATACACCATAGATTCTCTGCATTACATGATTGTTAGCATCGCCCTTCCAGTATACACCAGAATATTTAACAAGCTTGAAATTCTTGCAGAGCTTAGTATTATCAACATGAGGTCCACGGCAGAGGTCTGTGAAATCGCCCTGGTCATATACTGTAATGTTGCCATCTTCAAGACCGCTTATAAGGTCAAGCTTATACATATCATCCTTGAACATCTCAAGGGCTTCTTGCTTAGAAACTTCTCTTCTGTATATTTTCTTGCCTTCCTTGCAGATTTTCTTCATTTCTTTTTCGATAGCTTCAATAGCATCGTCATTGATTACATTATCTCCAAGGTCTATATCATAATAGAATCCCTCTTTAACTACTGGTCCAACCCAGAACTTAGCATGTGGATACAAATGCTTTACTGCCTGTGCCATAACATGTGCACATGAATGATTAAGAGTATTCAGTCTTTCATCTTCCTTAAAATTAACCATGATAAATCTCCTTTTGTGTTAATATTTTTGTTCCTATTCTCATCGCTGCTTGCGCTCGTAGCTCATGTTCCAGAGCTTCGCTCTGTCACTGTCGCGGTGCTCCTCGAATATCCATGTAAAGTCCTCAGCTTGTGCAAGCACAGCTGTTGACTTTCCCTGTCTATTCTCATCGTTACTCGCGCTCGTAGCTCATGTTCCAGAGCTTCGCTCTGTCACTGTCGCGGCGCTCCTCGAATATCCATGCAAAGTCCACACCCTGTGCAAGCACAGCTGTTGACTTTCCCTGTATATTCTCATCGCTACTCGCGCAAAAAAGCCCCTTATACAGTGGCTTTCCAGCTTGCTGTATAAGGGGCGAATATTCAATCCGCGGTTCCACCCTTATTATTCTCTCATGTAGGAGAACATCTCATTATGATTATAACGGAATCACCGTGCCGTATTGGGGCCGCTCGGAGGTGGTTTTCCCATATCCGTATTCTAAAGCACTTCCACCATATATGCTTCTCTCTGTAGAACCGTAACATAGTACTCTTCTCGTCAACGCTTTAGTTAGAAGTATATTTCAAATTTAACATAATGTCAACCTGTTAATCATTGATTTTTGTATTTAAAAATGCTATTATTTCTATATTAATTTTCGAACAATTTAATATTATTTTTAGGGAGGAACTAATGGATAAATTACATTCACACAACTATCTTATTGTTTTAGTTGGAACAATTGCATTATCAGTTATGACATTTTTTTCAGAAGGGATTAATATCCGTGCATTTATCGGAATTGGCATAATGCTTGCCAGTCTTATTGCTGCCGGTATTGGTAAGTTCTTAATTCAGAATCATTTTATTAAAGCTTTGCTCATTAATCTTACGCCTTCAATTGCTACATTTGTATATGCTTTTGTTTTAGGCGGCAACTCAGTTGCATTTCTTGCCAATTTTGTATTTCTATCAATGATGGCATTATATTTTGATAAGAAGTACATTATATATTACTCTGTTCCTGTTGCTAATATTGCACTTATATGTGCCATATTTTTCCCATTCGTTATTGATGGGGCTAATTACGACAGAGTAGATGCCTTTACAAAGGTATTTCTTTTTGACCTTGTTGCTGTTGTTTTATACAAAGCTGTTGACAGAGGACGCGAGCTCCTTTCTCAGAGCGAAGAAACGCTATCTACTATTAACAACAACTCACATGCAGCCAATGACATAGCCATTAATCTTAATTCAGCTATCGAAAATTGTAAAAACGGTCTTGATAACTTATCTGAACAGGCAACTAAGGTAAATGAAGCTGCTTCTCAGATGAATACCGTTATTGACGATACAACCAATGCAACTATATCTGTAACTGAGAGAATTCAGGATGCCACCGATGAAATCAATAAGAATTATGAGCTTTCCAAAGAGCTTGATGATGGCTTTGAAAAAGTTGATACATCAGTCAGAGCCGGTAATAACGAGGTAAATGTTGTTAAAAACACTCTTTCGGAGATGGCAGAAACTGTTGGCTCTGCCAGAGGAGCTATGTCTGAACTTATGAACGAGATGTCTAAGATTACTTCAATTCTTGAAGAAATCAACGCAATCGCAGCCCAAACCAATCTTCTTTCTCTTAATGCCTCAATTGAAGCAGCAAGAGCCGGTGAACATGGTAAAGGATTTGCTGTAGTTGCAGATGAAATCCGTCATCTTTCTGAACAGAGTTCAGAAGCCGCAGACAATATCCACAAGATTATTAACGGTCTTTCAGGTATGACAGATGAAGTTTCTAACCGCGTGAATGCAGGTGCTGAATCAGCTAATGATGTTGTTTCCAAGATGGACACTCTTGTCAATGTCCTCACCGGAATCAATGATTCAACAGAAGTTGCACATGATCTTGTAAGAGAACAGTATAAGGTTATTGAATCTGTCAGGTCAGCTTTTGACAGTGTTAACTCAGACATTCAGACGCTTGTTGCTACCTCTGAAGAGAACGCTGCAATGATATCTGATATTTCAGAGAGCATCCGCCATCAGGAAGAAGCCGTTTCGAATGTTGACGATGGCATCGAGCATGTCTTAAAGCTTTCTGGTGAATTGAAAGAACATTTTAATTAATATGCATATAAAAAGTGGCAGTCTTTAGGAATACCTGAAGTCCTGCCACTTTTTTAACATAAACCTGTCTTTTTATCTAATCAAGTTTCCCCAATTAAGTTCACCCAATCAAGTTTCCTCAATCAAGAAAGCTTCATATCTCCATCTTTAACCCAGCCAATCTTTTTAAGAAGCATATTAATAAGCGGACATATCACTGCCGGAAGAATGAATGATACAAGTATCAATCCAGCCCAGTCAAATCCTGTAATTGCCGCCTTAGTTCCATTGGCAATATCAGATACCCAGCCTGAATATACGCCAATCTGACCGACAAATCCGCAAGTTCCCATACCAGATGATACCGGAGTGCCATTCATCTGCAGCTTAAACAGGCATGTTGCCATAGGACCTGTAATTGCAGACGTAACTATCGGTGCTATCCATATTCTCGGATTCTTAATAATATTTCCCATCTGAAGCATTGATGTACCAATTCCCTGAGAAACAAGTCCTCCCCATCGGTTCTCCTTAAATGACATAACTGCAAATCCAACCATCTGTGCACAGCAGCCCGCAACTGCTGCTCCGCCTGCAAGCCCAGTAAGTCCAAATGCAGCACATATCGCGGCTGATGATATAGGAAGTGTAAGTGCAATTCCAACAAGAACTGATACTGCAATTCCCATAAGGAAAGGCTGAAGATTAGTTGCAAGCATAATAAGTTCGCCAATCTTCATTGCCGCTTTTCCCAAAGCCGGTGCAATAAGAGCGGCCACTCCTGTTCCAACACCTATAGTAACAAGCGGTGTAACAAGAATATCTATCTTAGTTTCTTTAGAAATCATCTTACCTGCTTCTGCTGCAATAATGGCAACAAAATATACCGCCAGCGGACCACCTGCTCCACCAAGTGCATTAGATGCAAATCCAACAGTTATAAGCGAAAACAACACAAGTGGAGGGCATTTCAGTGCATAACCGATTGCAACTGCCATTGCCGGTCCGCTCATTGCTGACGCAAGCCCTCCAACTGTATAATTGACACCGCTCACTGTTGCCACAGTATTAGTAAGAAAACCAATATGCAGCTGTGTTCCCAGCGTATTAAGAATTGTTCCTATAAGCAATGAACAGAACAATCCCTGCGCCATCGCACCTAGTGCATCAATTCCATACCTTTTAACTGAAACTTCAATATCCTTGCGTTTCAGAAATGCCTTAAATTTCTCCCACATAATAAACCTCACTTTGTAAATTTTCATTATGATAGCATATTATGCGGGGATTGTGAATATAGCAATTTTTACTCGATTAATGTTTATCAGAATGTAATGCTGCCTATTATGCCATCCATTTTCCCAAGAGCTGATTTTCTTTCTCTTATAGCCCTCTCTAATGACATTTTTTCATAAGATGTACCTTTAAGTTCTTCAATAGTCCATTCATCTCCTAAATCTGCCATTTCATCAATAAAAATTTCCTTTTCGTTTTCTTTCATAGCCATATATCCTCCTTAATGTGACCTCAAATTTTCCAATAATTGTTCTGCCATCTCAATAAGTTCTGCCGTTTCTGACTGATTATCATACATATTATTAATCTTTTCTTTAAGAATCATTACCTGCTCATCTACTGTCATGTATTCAAGCTTTGCAATTTCTGATAATCTGTATCCAAACCGTTGATACAATCTTATCTTTTTAATCTTTTTTACTGCAGCATCATCATATAGCAGGTAACCATACTTATTCTTTGTAGTTGCTTTAACCAAGCCATAGTTTTCATATGTCTGCACAATCTTTCTCGTCACTCCTGTTTCCTTGCATACTTCTTTAAGTGTCATTAAATCATTCCTCATAGGCCCTCCTTTAACCTATGACTGCTCCAACGGAGCAGTCAAATGGTTTTTACCAAAAATTTGATTTTCATAAAAGGCCATGTAAATTTCGCGAAAAATGATTGTGATGATGTATGTGAAGGCATGAAAAAAGCAACAATCTGTCTTATTTTGCAGATTGTTGCCTTTTTACTTATTTTACATTCAACAAAAACATTAGTCAGTCGAATTATGAACTGTCTTCCATTCAATTGTAAATACTGTTCCAGTTGTCTCTCCTAATTTATTAATATAATTTTCTATTAATTTCTTTGCTCTGTCTTGGGCATTTGCAAAAAGACTTGGATCATTCTCTATTTCTTCCCTAATATCTTTTTGTGCATTATTCACAGCATTAGTAACATCTTTTCCTTCAATTGGATTACTATTCCACGAATCTGATTCTTTAACTGTATTGCTAACTGAATCTGAATCTAGCTTTATGCTTAATATCTCCGCTTCTGGCATATAAATAGTAATATTAGTTCCATCTACATCCATACTTCCCCTTGACATATCAACACCTATTTTTACAGTTCCATCATATTCAACCCAGAAACTCCTGTCTGACTCCCCTAAATGTGATATTCCCGTTCCAGCACTTTTCTTCGATTTTGCTACATTATGATAATAACATTCTAATGTGGCAAGTTTACAGATAGATCTTATCTGTAACAAATCCGGCTTTTTTACTTCAACATCTTCCTCTGATACATCTGCTGAAGCATTGCTCGTATTTGCCTTGTCTCCACAACCGCAAAACAATGATGTTAACATTATCAGAATAAATAAACTTGCTTTTCCTACCTTCATACTTTCCTCCATTTATTTTATCATAACAGTATATTCTGAATCTATCTGTTCTACCCATGGTTCCACCAATGCTTCAATAACCTGTTTAGCATTTTCCTTTGCCATATTCAGAAGTTTGGGTTCAGTTGTTGCTTTTTCATCTAACTCAGATTGACATACAGAATATGCTTCCTGAAAATTATTTTCGTTTTTATATTTATTCTTTGTATAAATATACTCCAGTGTACCTGCATCAACCACAGTGTCTTGAACAGTTACATCTGGCACTGTTATAATAATTTCCTTTGGATTATCGGATATATCAATTTTAATATCATTAAAATTGATTCCTGCTGTTATTTTCCCATTATATGCCACATAATATTTTAGCGTTTTACCATCAGAATCATACACATGTGCAACAGCATTATAAATATAATCTACTGTTTGCAATTCATTGATTTCAAACACATCCTTAATTGTAGACTCTGTTATTGTTGTTACCTTACCTTCTGATCCAATAATATTATCTTTCACAAAATCTTTTGAATTTTTTGAAAAGCTCGAAAAAATACTTCCTGATTTCAATTTTGACACTATAAAGAAAGCTATAATTACAATTACGCCAATACCAATTAACAGACCTAGAAATATATGCAAATATTTTTTCTTTCTACAATTGTTTTCATTCATAATTACGCTCTCTTCTTTTTGTTCTTTCATAATCTTCTCCTTTGAAAAATATATAATATCCTTATATTTCTATTACACGCTAAAATAGCATGTATTATTTACCTTATTTTATTCTCTGAGATTATATCGATTTTTAACCAAATTAGCAATATAATAACCTACTGCTAAATTAGTTTTCTACTTTCACATATTCTAACTATCTATACATTTATCATAATATATCTTACTTTTTTCACCTGATACCTCCCTATAGTCGCATTTTCTAGCTTTTTATAGGTAAATTTCCACTCCAGACATCATATTCAAGCTTATCTGCCAGCCAAAAAGCCTATAAGCTGTTTTCATGCAAAACAATCTTATAGGCTTTTCAACTCTAAGTATTCAATTTTCCTGCCAAAACCACCTATCAGTCAACATAAAAAATGTTTCTTATAGGAAGACGACAATTCCACACTATATTTTAGACATTAGCGACTGAATTTCCTCATGCGAAATCGCCAAAGCTGCCAGATCTCGCCGATGCAGTGATGCCGCCAACACCAACACCGCAGCAATCAAGCAAGCAATAAAACAAGTAGCAAGCGCTCCTAAGAAATCCTTGTCTCACGAATCACCTTTCTCACAGCCAGCACCTTGCCTGCTGAAACTGAAAGCTCATCGACACCCATCTTAAGAAATTCTTCTGTGAGTGTTGTGTCTGCACCGAGTTCACCACAGATACCTGCCCAGATGCCCTCTGCATGTGCATTCTCAACAACCATTCTTATCATGGCAAGAATGGCTGGATGATGAGCATCGTAGAAATCATCAAGCTTTGTATTCTGACGGTCAATCGCAAGCGTGTACTGTGTCAGGTCATTAGTTCCAATACTGAAGAAATCCACCTTCTTAGCAAGCTGACGGCTCATAATTACTGCTGCCGGAGTCTCAATCATAATTCCACTCTTAGGATTGCCGAATTCAATTCCCTGCTCTGTAAGCTCAGCCTTGACTTCATTCTCAATAACCTTAATCTTATCAACTTCCTGTTCACTGATTATCATAGGATACATAATAGATATGTTTCCATACGCACTTGCTCTGTAAAGGGCACGTAACTGTGTCTTGAATATCTCTGGTCTTGTTAGGCATATTCTGATTGCTCTAAGACCAAGAGCAGGATTATCCTCTTTATCAAGCCCGAAATAATCACACTGCTTATCAGCACCGATATCAAGAGTTCTTATAATTACCGGTTTTCCAGCCATGCTTTCAGCTACAGTACGATATATGTTGAACTGTTCTTCTTCTGTTGGAAATGTATCAGATTCAAGATATATGAATTCACTTCGGAACAGTCCGATTCCTGCTGCATCATTGGCAATAACATTTGCAAGATCCTTAATGTTACCAATATTAGAATAAAGCTTAATCTTCTTGCCATCTAAAGTCACATCTTCTTTGCCTTTAAGTTCCTGCAAAAGAGCTTTCTTCTCATTGTCTTTGCGCTGTTCCTCCTGCATTGCTGACAGGGTTGCCTCATCAGGTTCAATGTATACAACACCGTTAGTTCCATCGACAACACCTTGCTTTCCATTAAGAGATTCATCAATGACAATATCAGAACCAATCAAAGCCGGAATACCCATTGTTCTTGCAAGAATTGCAGTATGTGAATTAACTGAACCCTTCTGTGTAACAAATGATAATATCTTGCTCTTATCCATCTGGACTGTCTCTGATGGTGCCAGATCCTCTGCCACCATAATAACAGGCTCATCTGCATCTACACCGCTTCCTGTATTGCCGGAAAGTATTCCTAACAGTCTTTCTGTAATATCTTTGACATCTGCTGCTCTTCCGCGCATATATTCATCGTCCATGGCAGCAAACATCTGTGAAAAATTATCCCCTGTCTGAGCTATGGCATATTCTGCATTCACCATCTGACTCTCGATAATATGCTCAACAGATTCCTTATAATCGTCATCTTCAAGCATCATCTGATGAATCTCAAATATTGCCGCATTAGCCTCGCCAACTTCGCGAAGTGCTTTATCATGAAGTTCCCCCAGTTGTTTAAAGGCTGTTTCTACAGCTTCATAATAACGGTTCTTCTCAGCTTCTGCATCAGTAACCTTTACACGCTTAACCTGATGTTCACCCTTTTCATACACCATTATCTTACCTATAGCAATGCCTCCAAATACACTCTTTCCAGTATATTTATTCATGTGCACCTCCTGACTGCTACATATTGCTCTTCATGAATTCTTCAATCTTAGCTGCTGCAGCCTCTTCATCTTCACCTTCTACAGTAATTGTAACTTCATTTCCACATTTTACTGCAAGTGCCATAACACCGAAGATTTTCTTGCAGTCTCCTGACTTGCCATCCTTAGTAATTGTAATCTTACTGCTAAATTCCTTAGCTGCCTTTACAAGCTCTCCCGCTGGACGAGCATGTATACCTTCTGCATCTGTAATAACATACTTAAATTCCTTCATAATTAAAAACCACCTTTCTTAGGCTGCTTTCTTCTTAAAGAGCCCTAAACATATTGTTGAGATGATAGTTCCTGCCACAAGTGCAATCACATAATATATTGCATTGCCTACTACAGGGAATACGAAGATGCCGCCATGTGGTGCCATTAAAGTACATTTGAAAAACATACTGACAGCACCTGCTGCACCTGAGCCTATGATACATGCTGGTATTACATGTAAAGGATCTGCTGCCGCATAAGGTATTGCACCTTCTGTTATAAATGCAAGTCCCATAATAAAGTTAGTTGGACCGGCATCTCTTTCTTCCTTAGTAAACTTATTCTTAAAAAGTATTGTTGCAAGAGCAATCGCACATGGTGGAACCATACCACCTATCATTACTGCTGCCATTATATCATAATTACCTGCTGCAATGGAAGCAGTTCCGAAAACATATGCTGCTTTATTGAATGGGCCACCCATATCAATTGCCATCATGGCTGCAAGTATGAATCCAAGAAGAACCCTGCTTGTGCTTCCCATTCCTGCAAGGAAGCTGTTAAGTCCTGTGTTAATTCCACCCATTACAGGCTCTACAATAAATGTCATTCCAAGTCCTATTACCAGAATACCCACTACCGGATATATAAGTACAGGTGCTATCTTTTCCAACGCCTCTGGTAACTTATCACATATCTTTCTTAAAAGAACTATAATGTATCCTGCTGCAAAACCTGCAACAAGAGCACCTAAAAATCCAGACTTTCCATTAGCTGCAATATAACCACCAACAAAACCAAGTGCAAGCGCCGGTCTGTCACCAATGGCCATTGCAATAAATCCTGCCAGAACAGGGAGCATGAAGCCAAATGCTGCTCCACCGATAGACTTAAACAGTGCCGCAACAGGTGTTATCGTACCAAAGTTGCTTCGTTCTGCCTCTGACAGTGCATTCATATCAACATTAAGTCCATCAATAAGAAATGCTATGGCAATCAGAATACCTCCGCCTACAACGAAAGGTAACATATGTGATACACCATTCATAAGCTGTGTATATATCTTATGTCCTATGCCGCCGCCCTTCTTTGCTGATGTGCTTTCCTTCTTTTCAGAAGTCCCTGCCTTATATACAGGTGCATCTCCTGCAAGAGCTTTCTTTATAAGTTCATCTGCCTTATTAATTCCATCTGAAACCTGACACTCAATTACTTTCTTTCCATCAAATCTCTCCATTGGAACCTGTGCATCTGCAGCAACAATAATACATTCTGCTGATTCAATATCTGCATCTGTCAGTACATTCTTTGCTCCTCCAGAACCTCTTGTCTCAATCTTAATTGCACATCCAGCCTTAGCTGCTGCCTTCTCAAGTCCTTCTGCCGCCATGTAAGTATGTGCAATACCTGTAGGGCAGGAAGTAACTGCAAGAATCTTAGCCGGCTTGTCATCTTCCTTTTCAAGTCTTTCATCTATACTCTTAGCTTCCTCATCAGCCCCATCTATGATTTCAATGAATTCCTCAGGGCTTCCGGCTTTCATAAGCTTTGCTACGAAATCCTCATCCATAAGAAGCACTGATAACTTACTTAATACATCAAGATGTACATTATCCTTAGTATCCGGTGCTGCAATAAGGAAAAGAATCTTTACCGGCTCATCATCAAGCGATTCAAAATCAACCCCGCCCGGTATAACCATTGCTGCAAGTCCCGGTCTGTCAACTGCGGCACATTTGCCATGTGGAATTGCTATCCCCTCACCAATTCCTGTTGTACTTTCTTTCTCCCTTGCAAACACCTGTCTGCGATAAGCTTCTTTGTCATTAAGCTTTCCGCTCCTGTCCATAAGGTCAATCGCCATATTAAGTGCTTCTTCCTTTCCTGACGGTGAAGCATCAAGCTTTATGCTGTTTTTATCAAGAAGATCGATAATTTTCATATATACCCTCCAATCCTGCGTCATTATGACACATTACACATTATCCTATGCTTTCTGCAGCCTGTTCACTGCCTCGTTGTAAACCTTCCCAATTTCTTCCTTAGTTGCAAGATATTCCGAGAAT
>OIZO01000069.1_pt1 | contig 82143 bp, 68 predicted proteins | sample 1588551 | NCBI WGS metagenome assembly OIZO01 (sample SAMN03283271) | human gut metagenome | biome: human-associated habitat; material: feces | host: Homo sapiens | place: Peru | collected 2012
AACAACTTTTCGCTTATTTCGGTCTTGATCCGGCAGTAAAACAATCCGGAAAATTTGAAGGTACCAAGGTTCAAATGTCTAAGCGTGGGTCTGCCATAGCCAGACGTGTGATTCACACGTTAACCCTACAAAGCATCAGTATCTCCCGTAATGGAGAAGCTAAAAATTCAGTCCTTCGTGAATACTATCTCAAGAAGTGTGATTCAAAACCAAAGCTCGTAGCAATGGGTGCTGTTTCACATAAAGTATGTAACATTATATTTGCGATACTCAGAGACAGCAAACCATTTAAAATCATTGCTCCACAGGAGCATATCAAACAATACAATACTGCCAAATGCGACATGGCTGCATAAAATACTGTAAACCCAAAGAATCAATATCTTTCAAAAAACGATATTTTCACCAAGGGAAAAGTCTACCCTTTTTTAGGCAAAAAATATTTTTTGTTTATCTATTGACATTTATTAGCTGGACTTGCGTGATAGTTTGTATTGTGTTGAGTATATAGTTTGAAATTGCTTTCCGCGACACGAGTAATTCAATCACAATATAATTAGTTCAAAATTGAACAAAAAGAATTATAGTTCGTTTTTGAACTAAAGTCAAGCACAAATTGAAAAAAATAAAATTGGCAATAATTATGCGGCATAAGGATACGAAACATGCTTTGCTTCACACAAAAAAGCCAGTACAGAAAATGTATCCTCATACATTTTTTGTATCTGGCTTTCAGTGAAACCTTTTATGTAGTTTATATGATGCTGAGACCTAAACCTAAACTATGATGCTGAGCATAAACCTAAACCTAAACCATGGTGCTTGCGACTATTTTTCTACCCCTGCTTTTTTCCAAGGTCCATGAAGATAGAAGCGGATAGACAGTATAGTGGATACGCACCATCCGATTGGCCATGCGCACCAGATTCCGGTTGCGCCAAGTGCAGTCTTTGAGAAGACAAATGCAAGTACCACACGGAGAATCAAGTCTGTAAAGGTTGCTATCATAAAGTTCTTCATCATACCTGCGCCTCGCAGAATACCATCGGCCACTAACTTGGCAGATACAACAAAGTAGAATGGTGACAGGATTCGTAAGTACATAATTCCGGTGTGCAGAGCGGTCTGGGTCGGAGCATCCAGAAAAAGCTTCAGCACAATATTTCCACCGAAGAAATACAGGAGGAACAAAGGCAGGCTGAGTGCCCATACCAGCTTGACACCAACACCAAAGCCCTGCCTTACACGGTCCAATTTTTTTGCTCCAAGGTTCTGGGCGGTGTAGTTGGAAATACCATTTCCAAGGGTGGTAAATGAAGTAATTACTAAGTTATTCAATTTAACGGCTGCGGAATATCCTGCCATAACCGGTGCACCGAATCCATTGATGATACTCTGGATTGCAATATTTCCAAGAGAAATAAAGCTCTGCTGCAGAGTACTTGGAACAGCAATAATGATAATCTGTTTTAAAATCTGCGCGTCAAAGATTGGAGCCTTTTCCTTGCCCTCGATTTTGGCAAGCCTGCGGAATACCACGGTCATGGCCAGAATACAGCTTACACCCTGACAGAGGAAGGTTGCCCATGCCACACCGGCAACACCCATGTGAAATGCAGTTACAAACCAGATATCTACTGCGATATTGGATAGAGAGGAAACTGCAAGGAAATAGAATGGCGTTTTCGAATCTCCAAGTGCTGAGAAAATACCGGTTGCAATATTATAGAAGAATACAAACGGAAGTCCCCATGCGTAAATATCCAGATATAATTTAGAGTCTGAAAATACTTCATCAGGAGTACGGATTAAACGAAGCAGAGTACCGGAACCGCCAACTCCGATAAGCATTAATATAGCACATACGATGGCACTGAAAATACATGCGGTATAGACGGCAGTTTTCATTCCTTTGAAATCCTTTGCACCGAAAAGCTTCGATACAATGACGGAACATCCCATATTACATCCGAAGGCAAATGCAATGAAAATCAGTGTAATTTCATAACTGTTTCCTACGGCAGCCAGTGCGTTTTCACCGATAAATTTTCCGGCTACTAAGCTGTCTGCGATATTATATAATTGTTGGAAAATGATACTGCCAAACAATGGCATGCAAAATTTAAAAAGTACGGTCTGCGGATTTCCCACAGTCAAATCCTTATTCATTTTCGTGAGCCTCCAATTCTTTGATACTTTCCATAATCATTCTGACGCATCCGTCAATACCGAATTTACTGCTGGAAAGCATGAAATCATAACTTTCCGGTTCCGCCCATGCGGTATCAGCATAAAATTCAAAGAACTGTTTTCGCATACGGTCAATGTGTTTGATTCGATGAGCAGCTTCCTTTTCGGTCAACTGATTTCGCTTCATCACACGTTTTACTTTATCTTCCTTATCTGCATAGATAAACAGAGAAATCCGTTTGTCCTTCGGGATAATCGCAGGAGCACAGCGGCCGATGATAACACATGGTCCCTGTCCGGCAATCTGTTCAATAACAGCTTTCTCAGCATTGTAAGCCTGCTGGCTTTCAGAATAGAAAGTATTTCCGATTCCGGCCATATCCGAATAAGGATTACCGCTCAGAAATTGAATGCTGTTGATTGGAGATTCATCCACTTTTGCGATAAAATCTTCACTTAAGCCGGACTCCAGTGCAGCCTTTTTAATCAGCAGTTTATCGTAACACGGAATGCCAAGTTCCGTTGACAGCTTTTCACCGATTTCACGTCCACCACTTCCATACTCTCGTCCTATACAAATAATACTTTTCATAATAAAGACACCTCTTTTGATTCGTTCCTATAATATTTTTGATTTGCTTCTATAATAGGTAACATATTTGCGAGTCAAAATATTGTTTTTTGACATCGGGTGTATTATAATCGGTTACAAGACATGTGTAAAATATCTATTTTATAGTTTTGATATATGTATTTGATATATAAGGGGTTGCCATGAATATTAGTTATGACTATTACAGAGTATTTTATTACGTTGCAAAATATAAAAGCTTTACAGGAGCGGCAAAGGCACTTTACAACAATCAGCCAAATATCACCCGCATGATGAAAAAGCTGGAGGAGGAGCTGGGATGTGCATTGTTTGTAAGGCAGAGACACGGCATTCTGCTGACACCGGAAGGTGAAAAACTGTATGCACATATTTCCATAGCATTTGAACATATTTTAGATGCGGAAGAAGAGATTGCCAGAGACAGAGGCTTGCAGTCAGGAATTGTGACGGTAGGGGCAAGCGAAATTGCCCTGCACTGCGTATTGCTTCCGGTTCTGAAGCATTTCCGGAAAAATTATCCCGGCATCCGTGTGCGGATTGCGAACCAGTCCACACCGCAGGCGATTGACTTGGTAAAGAAAGGACTGGCGGATTTCGCCATTGTCACAGAACCCTATGAACTGCCCGCAGGATTCTGTACCAAAGTTCTGAGAAGCATTCAGGAAGTGCCTGTTTGCAGCACCGCATTTTCTCTCACCACAGGCTCATCCCTGACCGATGAACAGCTTCAGAAATATCCACTCATTGGGTTGGGCGAGCAGACGGGTTCCTTTGCCTTTTACTCCAGCTTTTTTAATCAGATGGGATTATCCTTCACACCGGATATAGAGGCGGCCACCTCAGACCAGATTCTGCCGATGATAAAATCAGATTTGGGAATCGGCTTTGTGCCGACAGATTTTCTGGAAAAAGAAAATATGGAACATCTGATTATATTAAATATGAAACCGCCCATTCCGAGCCGGAATATCTGTATGCTGAAACGGAAAGATATGCCCCTTAGTATTGCGGCTTCTGAGCTGGAGCAGTTAATCTTAAATAATTAAGCTTAGGACATAAGGCATAGGATTCCTTTACCGTTTCTTAGCCACAACAAGTTTAATGAAAAACTATCCAATCTGCACGATATATGTTATATTATGGATTAGTTAGCACGCATACGATTCAGCAAAATGGAAATAGATATTTACAATTACAAATAGTAGGAGGACGAATATATGTCAGCATTAGAAATAACAAAAGAAAACTTTCAGAAAGAGGTTCTCGAAAGCGAGAAACCGGTTCTTATCGATTTCTGGGCAACATGGTGTGGACCATGTCAGGCAGTAGGACCAATTGTAGAAGAAATTGCAGAAGAAAGAAGCGAAGTGAAAGTTTGTAAGGTCAATGTAGATGAACAGCCGGAGCTTGCGGTAAAGTTCCGTGTTATGAGCATTCCAACACTGATTTTAGTAAAAGGCGGTGTAGAAGCAGACCGCGCAGTAGGAGCAAGACCAAAAGAAGAAATACTTGCGTTTTTAGGACTGAAATAAAATAAGTAGCAATAAAAAGAACAAATACAATCAGAATAAAACCTTTTTAAGTAGGACAGCATAGGAGAGAGTTGAGATGAAGGGTGTGACTTTGCAAAAGCAAATATTAATTGTAGAAGATAATGCAATCAATAGAGAATTGCTGAAAGAAATATTGTCCAACCAATATAGTGTGCTGGAAGCGTCAAATGGAAAAGACGGATTAGAACTTTTGCGAAGCCACAAAGAAGATGTGGCACTGGTTCTTTTGGATGTGATGATGCCGATTATGGATGGGTATACTTTTCTGGAAATCGTGAAATCTGATTCGGAATTATCATTGATTCCCGTGATTGTTACCACGCAGAGCAACAGCGAAGAAGATGAGGTAAATGCACTATCACATGGTGCTACTGATTTTGTGCCAAAGCCATATAAACCCCAAGTGATTTTGCACAGAATCGCCAGCATTATCAATCTGAGAGAAACTGCGGCAATGGTAAATCAGTTCCAATATGACTCATTGACCGGGCTACAGAATAAGGAATTTTTCTATCGTAAAGTTGAGAAAATACTAAGACGGGATTTGGACAAAACGCATTATATTATCTGTTCTGATGTGGAGAATTTTAAACTATATAATGATTTGTTTGGAATGGCAGCAGGAGATGAACTGCTGAAACAGATAGCGGTGCAGCTTAATGAAATGGTAGGTGGGAAGGGAATCTGCGGCAGGCAGGGAGCAGACCGTTTCATGTGTCTGTCTGAAAATGCGGACATATGCAGCGTAGCGAAGCTTGGAAAATTTACAGAAGAACTGAATCAGGCTGTGGGCGGACATGTAGTAATTAAATGGGGGATTTACGAAATCAAAGACCGGAATGTCAGCGTAGAACAAATGTGTGACCGGGCGTTTCTGGCGGCTGAGCGAATTAAAGGACAGTATAAGAAAAATGTTTCCCTGTATGATGACGAATTGCGAAACAGAATGCTGCGAGAGCAGGCTCTGACCGAAATTATGGAAAATGCACTTGCAGAAGAACAGTTTGAAGTGTATTTACAACCAAAATATAAATTAGAAGGCGAACTGTTGGCTGGAGCAGAAGCATTGGTACGCTGGAATCACCCGGAACTTGGCTTTATTTCGCCGGGCGACTTCATTCCGCTGTTTGAAAAGAACGGATTTATTACACAGCTTGATTTGTATATATGGGAGAAGGTTTGCAAAATACTGAAAAGCTGGGAAGAAAAAGGCTATCCGCTGATTCCGGTATCAACAAATGTATCCAGAGCAGATATTTACCAGATAGATTTGGTGGAAACGATGAAAGGGTTGGTTGAAAAATACCAGATTAATCCGGCAGTATTACACATCGAAATTACCGAAAGTGTTTATACGGAAAATGCGGCTCAAATCATTAATACAGTTGACCGGCTCCGCAAAGCAGGATTTGTGATTGAAATGGATGACTTTGGAAGCGGCTATTCTTCCTTAAATATGTTAAATAAGATGAAACTGGATATCCTGAAGCTGGATATGAAGTTTATCCAGAGCGAGATTGCCAAATCTGTAGAACAGGGAATCCTGCATTTTATTGTCGGACTGGCAAGATGGATGGGATTAACCGTAATTGCAGAAGGGGTAGAAACCAGAGAACAGCTGGAGCGGCTGAGAGAAATCGGCTGCGACTATGTACAAGGATATTTCTTTTCAAAACCAATTCCACAGAAAGAATTTGAAGAGTTGCTGCAGAAAGCACCGATTCTGAAAATGCGTCTCAACCGAAATCTGGAATGTGATGATTTACATACGCAGAGAATTCTGATTGTAGACGAAGATTTAGAGTACCGCAGCATGGTACATAGAATCTTTGAAGGGCAATTTGAAGTAGAAGAAGCATTTTCGGCAGAAGAAGTATTTGCACAGATGCAGAAACATAAAAGGGGATTTTCAGTGATTCTTCTGAGTATGACACTTCTAAATGAGGAAAGCTTTCGTATCTTAGAAGAAATCAGGAACTTTCGTGAAGCGTGGAAGATGCCGGTGCTGGCAACGGCTGACGAGGGAGAATACTCACAAATGCTGGAAGAAAGGGCGATGAAATGCGGAGCGGATGATTTCGCATGGAAACCGCATACTGAATATTCCTTACATAAACGAGTGTCCAGACTCATGGGATTGAACGTAAGCAGGGAACGGCAATATCAATTAGAAAGCGAAGCATGCATGGATTATGAAACCGGTCTTTATAATAGGAGAGGATTCGATATTGCAACAGGACAGCTTCGCAAAGAAGACCTTCCACTTGCAGTATATGTGTTTGAACTGGAGAAAAATAAAAAACTCCGGGGACAAGACAGGGAGAAGACAGAAGAACAGATTCCCAGACGATTTAGTAAGATATTGAAACAGCACACACGCAACGGTGATATACTGGCACGCTATGAAGGAGAAGAATTTATCGTTGTTTTAAAACGGGTTCAAAATGATGAAATTGCAGTGCGCAAAGGAGAAGAAATCTGTAAAGCATTTTACGAAGAATTGGAAGAAAAAGATTCTGTAAAATGTTCCGTAGGGATTGCTTTGTGCACCGAAGAAGAAATGATATCAGGAAAATTAATCCGACGGGCAGATGAAGCATTGATTCATGCAAAGAAAAGTGGTGGCTGTCTGATGTGGAAACAGTAGGCAGTTTGTCAGGAAGGTTGTCCTGCCAGAGGACAATATTAAAAATCGGACGTACATATCGAAAAATGTCGAAAGGTGAAATAGAATGCCGAAAAACCTTGACTATTAGGAGAGAAAAGGTATACTATTACATAGTTCGCATACGGATTAAAAAATAGGGTTTAGACAAATAAGCAAAAACAAAGTCGAATGTTAGAAGGACAGTAAAGGAAGGCAAGTGAGTAATTCGATGTGCTGGAGGTTTGCTATATAATCGATTTGTCTTTGCTTTTTTGTTTTTAACCCTAATTATGGTGCGAAAAGATACAAGCGTACTTGAAATGGGAACTAAAACAGAACAGGGAACTGTTTTGTTTACACCACTTGAAAAGAAGTAAATCACAAAATTGAAAAAGAATTATGAGAGGATGAAACCTACCCAATTTTCGTGGGGGGGGGGAAAAAAAACAATGAATAGAGGAAATGAGAATAATATGAACGTGAATCGTACAAAGCAGAACAGTACGCCAAATATCAGATGGATGCTGGTCGTGTATGATTTGATTGTGTATGCAGCAGTAGCAGTAATACTGTTGGTTCTGTATGGAGGAATGGATAAATTATCAACTACAGGAATACTTCAACAAGTAGGTCTTTCTGTTCTGTGTATTTTCACAGCACGTCTAATAGGTAAAATTTACGGGCAAGTATGGAGATATGGTGGGATTCAGTGTTATATCCGCTTGCTGTTTACTGACTCTATCGCTTTTGTTGCCTATCTGTGTCTAGAGTTATTACTTCCAGTTCAAAAAATTACATTTGCCAGAATGCTTTCGCTTGTCTGCCTCAATCTCTTAGGAGCCTTAGCAATTCGTATGATGTATCGCTACGCATATAAATGTGGAAACCAGGAGACAACAAGAGGAAAAATTCTTTCTACATTATTACATATGTTTTCTGGTATAGAAGCAGGAAATGAAAAAGAAGTTCAGAAAATCAAAGTTGCAATTATTGGTGCGGGACGAGTTGGTGTAAGTCTGGCGGAAGAACTTTTAAATAATGAGGAAGCAGCATATATTCCGAGATGTTTTATAGATATTAACAAAGAAAAAGTTGGACGTGAAATTCATGGAATACCGGTTTGGTCAGAAGACGAAGCAACATTTAACAAACTGGGAGAATTTGAAGTACAGGAGATTATTTTTGCAATCCCGTCAATGGATGCAGACAAGAAGAAAGCTCTTTATGAATATTACAAAAATGCAGGATATAAATTGAAAGTTTATGATTATCCGACTATGTATGCAGCAGGAGGAAAGAGACATCTTAGAGAATTTGATATAGAAGAACTTTTATTTAGAAAACCTTTGGTTGTTTCGGATGAACGTACCAATGCATATTACAAAGATAAAGTCGTACTGATTACAGGTGGTGGCGGTTCTATTGGGTCAGAACTGTGCAGACAGTTGGCCAAGATGAATCCGAAGAAGATTATTATCTTAGATATTTATGAAAATGGTGCATATGATGTTCAGCAGGAATTGAAGATTGCCTATGGAAATAAACTGGATTTGCAGATTGAAATTTGTTCTATCACTCATAGAAAAGCTCTTGAAAGAGTATTTGAAAAATATCATCCACAGATTATTATCAATGCAGCCGCTCATAAGCATGTTCCTTTGATGGAGCATAACTGTGTAGAAGCTATTTACAACAATGTATTTGGAACACAGAATCTGGTAGAGCTTTGTGAGGAGTATGGTGCAGAACGCTTTATGATGGTATCAACGGATAAAGCAGTTAATCCTACAAATGTTATGGGTGCAACTAAGAGAATGTGTGAAATGATCGTGCAAAGTGCAAGTACACATGGGAAAGTAAAATACAGTGCTACACGATTTGGAAATGTACTGGGCAGTGCTGGATCAGTTATTCCGTTATTTAAACGCCAGATAGCTAATGGCGGACCGGTTACAGTTACAGATAAGCGAATCATTCGATATTTTATGACAATTCCGGAAGCATCACAGCTTGTACTTCAGAGCGGTGCGATTGCCAATAATGGAGAGCTGTTCGTTCTGGATATGGGACAACCGGTTAAGATTATGGAACTGGCAGAAAATATGATTCGTTTATCTGGTGTTCAGGGAATTGAAATTGTTGAAACTGGATTAAGACCAGGAGAAAAGTTGTATGAGGAACTGCTAGTTAAGACAGAGGAATTGGATAAAACAGAGAACAGCCTGATCTTTATTGAAAGAGATACTGCACTGAGTAAGGATGAAATCTATAAAAAGATTGAAGTACTTAGAGATGCATGTGATACAGGCGATGATCTGATTGCAAAAGAAGCTCTCCGAAGTGTTGTTCCAACATTTAAAAGACCGGAAGATGTAAATAAAGAGATTGCTTAATATCAAAATGGATGAAAAGAGGTATGAACATAACCAACATAATGAATGATAAAGGAGGCATAAATGCTTCCTCTTGGTCATTTTTAGCCTTTATCTATATGTATACGAAAAGTATTATAAGATGCAAATCAATCTGAGCCTGGAAGAGAAATCTTGCGAGTTATTTGTGGTTAGAAATAATAAAAGATACAAAAGTGCACTTACATACAAATAGTAATATACTAAAATATTCCGAAAGTCAATAACAATAAATTTGTAAATGGTTACAGAACTTTAATGTTTTAAATAAGTACAATTAGAAGGAGATAGTAAAATTATGTCTAAAGTCGATGCTGAAAAAAACATACCAACAAGAATCATAAAATTTAGTCCGCCAGATATAAGCGAATTAGAAATCGCAGAAGTAGCAGAGGCCCTTCGTTCTGGATGGATCACAACTGGACCAAGAACAAAAGAATTAGAGCGAAGGCTGGCAGAGTATTGTCATACATCAAAAACAGTCTGTTTAAATTCAGCAACAGCAGCAGAAGAATTGAACTTAAGAGTTTGTGGAATCGAATCTGAGGATGAAGTGCTTGTGCCGGCTTATACTTACACTGCATCAGCTTCTGCAGCAATCCACTGTGGAGCAAAAGTGATTTTTGTAGACAGTCAGAAAGATAACTGTGAAATGGATTATGACAAAGTTGCAGAAGCGATTACAGAAAAAACAAAAGCAGTTGTAGCAGTTGATCTTGGTGGTATTGTCTGTGATTATGATAAATTATATGCTGCAATTGAAAGCAAAAAACATTTGTTCAAAGCAAAAGAGGGCGATAGTCTTGGAGCAAGGATTCAGCAGGCAATCGGTCGAGTAATGGTATTTGCTGATTGTGCTCATGCATTGGGAGCAAGTAAAGAGGGAAAGATGGCCGGTGAATGGGCTGACTTTACAAGCTTTTCCTTCCATGCAGTAAAAAACTTTACAACTGCTGAAGGCGGAGCTTCTACATGGCGTGATATTCCGGGCATTGATAATGAAGAGATTTATAAACAGTTCCAGTTATATAGTCTTCATGGACAGAGTAAGGATGCACTTGCAAAAACACAGCTTGGTGCGTGGGAGTATGACATTGTAGGCCCATGGTATAAATGTAATATGACAGACATCATGGCAGCCATCGGACTTCGCCAGTTAGACCGCTATCCGGGAATGCTTGAGCGAAGAAAAGAAATTGTTGCAAAATACGATGCAATGTGTGATGAACTTGGAGTAAAACACTTGATTCACAGTGGAGAAAACTTCAACTCTTCTCACCATTTGTACCTGACACGTATTCCGGGAATCAGTGATGAAACAAGAAGAGAAATCATCATTAAGCTTGCTGAACGAGGCGTAAATACAAACGTTCATTATAAACCACTTCCGATGATGACAGCATATAAAGAAATGGGATGGGATATTAAGGACTTCCCGAATGCATATGCGTATTATGAGAATTTGATCACATTGCCACTGCATACAAAACTGAGCGATGAAGATGTGGAATATGTGATTGAGAACTTTAGAAAAGTGGTTAGAGAATATATTTCATAGAAGGAGATTGATTAATGCTCAAAAAATGGGAAACTCTGCCAGATTTTATGAAGAATGATGAAGTTAGGGGTTATTACAATTCACTACAAAAGAAAAAAATAAGTATGTTTTTGAAGAGAGCAGTGGATTTCGTCGGTGGAGTGATTCTATTAATTATATTAGCTATTCCAATGGCAATCATAGCTGTAATGATTAAGGTGGATTCTGAAGGACCAGTGTTTTATAGACAGGAAAGAGTTACAACATACGGTAAACATTTTAAAATCCATAAATTCAGAACAATGGTTAGTAATGCGGATAAGATTGGATCAGCTGTAACTGTTGGAAACGATAGCCGCATAACAAAAGTAGGTGCAAAACTTAGAGGTTGCCGACTTGATGAGTTGCCGCAGGTTTTTGATCTTATTTCTGGAAATATGAGTTTTGTAGGCACACGACCGGAAGCTGTTAAGTATGTCGAAAAGTATAAGCCAGAATATATGGCGACATTGTTACTTCCGGCTGGCATCACAAGTGAGGCAAGCATTCGATATAAGGATGAAGCTGAATTGTTAGATGGCGCAGAAGATGTAGATAAAGTATATATAGAAGAAGTTCTTCCGGGAAAAATGAAGTACAACCTTGAGAGTATTGAAAGATTTTCATTTGTGGGAGAGATTGTTACAATGTTCAGAACTGTGTTTGCAGTGCTTGGAAAGGATTATGAATAATAGATATGGAAAATAGAGAAGTAGTTGATGGATTGGTATCAATTATTATGCCATCATGGAATGCTGAAAGATTTATCGCAGAGACAATACAATCTGTAATCAATCAGACATATACAAATTGGGAGCTGCTTATTGTGGATGATTGTTCTTCTGATAATACCGATGAGGTAGTTGCTTCTTTTAAAGATGAAAGAATCAAATATTTTCACAATGAAAAAAATTCTGGTGCAGCATTGACACGCAACAAAGCAATGAGAGAGGCAAAGGGAGAATGGCTTGCATTTCTTGATTCCGATGACCTTTGGACACCGGAGAAATTGGAACACCAGATTGATTTTATGAAGAAAAATGGATATACACTTTCTTTTACAGAATATGAAAAGATTGATGAAGAGTCTAATCCATTAAATATATATGTATCTGGACCTGATAAGGTTAATAAGCGAAAGATGTATAATTATGATTATATCGGACAGCTTACAATGATGTATAGTGCAAAAGAATTTGGACTTATTCAGATCAAAGATATTAAGAAAAATAATGATTATGCGATTCGCTTGCAGTTATATAAAAAGCCAGGAACTTGTGCATATTTGCTGAAGGAAAATCTTGCAAAGTATAGAGTACGTAAAGTAAGTATCAGTCATGATAAATTTAGAAGAAAATTCAAAAGCCATTATGATTTATTCCATATGTGTGATGAAAAACCAGCGGTTGTAGCTGCATGGTATACATGTTGGAACATGTTTTATGGTGTGTTAAAGAAAAGAAACTATGAAAAACAGATGTGATTGGGGAAGAAATAAATGGAAAGAGATTCGTTGTTGTATAAAGCAAGAAGAAAATGTCAAGTGATTGCACAGAAAATAATGCCAGATGAAATAATGTGCAGATTCTATTCAAGAATTCTTCTTAAAAAAAAGGTGGATTTAAAAAATCCTAGGACTTTCAATGAAAAAATTCAATGGTTAAAACTACATGATTATCCTAATAACCAATTAGTAATAAATGGTGCTGATAAATATAAAGTAAGAGATTATGTCGAAAAGAAAGGACTTGGAGATATATTGGTTCCATTACTTGGACATTGGGATAGACCAGAAGATATTGATTGGGAAAAGTTACCGGATAAATTTGTCCTTAAATGTAATCATGGATGTGCATACAATATTCTTTGTAATAACAAAAATACATTTGACAAAGATGGTGCAATTAAAAAAATAAAAAAATGGATGAAAGAGGATTTTGGTGCTTTTAATATAGAGACACATTATTCAAAAATCAAGCCACATATTACATGCGAAAAGTTTCTTGGAGACTGCATTATTGATTATAAGTTTTTTTGCTTTAATGGTAAACCGGAATATATATATATATCTTCAGATTTGATACATGATAGACAAGCACAAATTGGTTTCTTCTATTTAGATGGAACAAAAATGCCATTGGTTAGAGATGATTATGAACCTATGGATATTGAACAACTTCCAGATTTTTTTGACGACATGAAGAAGGCTGCAGATGTATTATGTAAAGATTTTCCATTTGTTAGAGTAGATTTTTTTATTGCAAATGGAACATATTATTTTGCAGAATTAACCTTTACGCCTAGTGGTGGAATGATGCCGTTTAATCCAGACAAATATGATTTAGAATGGGGAGAGAATATGGATATATCTAAAATTCAGGAAAGAAAAAATATTAGGGGGGGGGTACGATGATGTAGTTATGTGTATATCTCGCTTCCCTGCAGTGAATGAATTAGCTAGGGAGGTAGCATAACATGGAAAGGAATAAATATTTATATGCAATAAGACGTAAAATGCAATTAGTAGCGCATAAGTTGATGACACCAGAATTTATGTCAAAATTATATTTTCGTATAGTGTTAGGATATAAACTAGATTTAAAAAATCCTCAAACATTAAATGAAAAATTACAATGGCTTAAACTCTATTATTGGGCTAATAATAAAGATGCAATTAAGTGTGCAGATAAATATGCTGTCAGAGAGTACATAAAAAATGTTGGTAAAGAAGAATTATTAAATGATATTTTGAATTCTTGGGATAAAGCAGAAGACATTAACTGGGAAGAATTGCCTAATAAATTTGTTTTAAAGTGTAATCATGGTTGTGGTTATAATATTATATGTAAAGATAAGTCCATGATGAATGAAGAAGAAGTTATAAAAACATTGGATAAATGGATGAAAGAAGATTTCTCTGCTTTTAATGAAGAACCCCATTATGGAAAAATTAAAAGAAAAATTATTTGTGAAAAATTTTTAGAAGGAGATGTAATAAATTACAACATTTATGTTTTTAATGGAAAAGCTATATTCTTTTCGGTTGCAGGAGGATTAGGTGAAGGTGTAGATGAACATTTAACATATTATAACCCAAATGGAACAGTTGCTGATTTTAAGAATAAATCATATCCAGCACAAGAAGATCCGCTATCTCCGTTATTAGCAGAAATGATAAAAACAGCAGAATTTTTGGCAAAAGATTTTCCAATGGTAAGAGTTGATTTATTTGATATTAATGGAAAAATAATTCTATCAGAAATGACTTTTACACCAGGAGGGGCATTGATACCGTTTGAACCATTATCTGCTGATAGAAAATTAGGTGATAAATTAGACATTAGCCATTTGAAAAAAGATTTATAGGGGAGATAGAGGAGAAAAACATGAATAAGGAAATAAAAATAGTAGTAGTTTATGGTGGTATTTCTACAGAGAGAGAAGTCTCTTTAAGAAGTGGAAAAGCGGTATATAAAGCTTTAGGTGAGGCTGGCTTTAAAAATGTAGTTTTATTTGATTTACATAAAGACAATATTGGAGAGCTCCTTTCTTTGAAACCAGATTTGACATATTTGGCACTTCATGGGAAAGGTGGGGAAGATGGATGTATTCAGGGTGTACTTGAACTTGCCGGAATTCCATATACAGGCCCAGGTGTAGCTGCTAGTGCAATTTGTATGGATAAGATTTATACAAAAAATATGTTAAAAGCTTCGGATATACCAACGTCAGATTATATTGAAATTAATAAAAACAATATGAATATTGCTGATATTTGTACGTTAATTATTAAGCAATTTGGTTTACCAGTTGTGCTTAAGTCACCTTGTCAGGGGTCTAGTATAGGAGTAGAAATTGTCAAAAAAGAGGATACATTAATAAATGCAATTCAGAATATTTTTTCTTATGGAGATCGGTTACTGGTTGAAAAGTTTGTGTCCGGAACAGAAATTACACTTCCTATAATTGGAAATGAAGAGTTATTAGTATTACCAGATATAGAGATTACATCTGAAAGAGAGTTTTATGACTATACAGCAAAATATACAGCAGGTCTGTGCCATCATATTATTCCTGCACGTATTAGTGAGGCTAATAGAAAAAAAGTAATTGAGATAGGAATTAAAGTTTATCAAAAATTGAATCTTTGTGGGATTTCACGTATAGATTTTATTATTGATGAAAAAGAGGGACCTATGGTTATTGAGGTTAATACTCTACCAGGTATGACAGAAATGAGCTTAGTTCCAGATGCTGCGCGTGCTGCTGGTTTGAATTTTTCAGAGTTGGTTGTTAAAATTATTGAATATGGCATGGATATAGAAAGAAATTAAGGATGAATAGAAAAAATAAAAAAATAGGAATTATAGGTCATTTTGGTGGAAAAGAGAATATACTAGATGGCCAGACTATAAAAACAAAAATTTTGTATAATGAATTAGATGAAACAACTGATTGGAAAATAATTAAAGTTGATACTTATTACAAGAAGAAAAATCCAATCAAATTACTTGTTGATACGTTCAAATGTTTGTTTAATACAAAAGATATTATTGTATTACTTTCTGGTAACGGAATGCGATTTTATTTTCCACTTTTAAGCTTTTTTTCGCGTAAATTTGACACGAGAGTTTACCATGATGTAATTGGCGGTAATTTGGATCTATATGTTTCAAAATATCCAAGGTTTGAGGAGTATCTTAATTCTTTCCAGGTTAATTGGGTAGAAACGGATGGAATGAAAAAAAGACTTGAGAAACAAAAAATAAAGAATTGTGAAGTAATGCCGAATTTTAAAAGATTGCCTATTGTTAGCAATGATGTTACAAAGATGAATTTTTCAGAGCCGTATTGTTTTTGTATTTTCTCAAGAGTTATGAAAGAAAAAGGGATAGAAGACGCCATAAAAACTATAGAAGAAATCAATGAAGAAACAGGGAGAACAATTTGTAAATTGGATATATATGGTCGTATTGATGATGGCTATGTTAAGAGATTTGATGAGATTTTACAAAGAGTTACATCGGCAATTTGTTACAAAGGTATGGTGCCATATGATAAAAGCGTAGATGCAATTAAAGATTATTATGCATTATTATTTCCAACGCATTGGAATGGTGAAGGCTTTCCAGGAACAATTGTAGATGCATTTTCGGCTGGAATTCCAGTTATTGCTACGGATTGGAATTGTAATGGTGAAATAGTAGACGACGGAATTAATGGAATTTTGTATCCGAATGAGGAAATAAAGACTTTAAAAGATGCAATAATATGTATTATAAAGAATAACTGTGAAATGATTGCAATGAAAAAACAGTGTATAAAAACAGCAAAAAAGTATCAACCGGATATGTATGTAAAAAGGATAGTTGAAAGAATAGAGAAATAAAGGTGCATAAAATGAAAAGAGTGTTATGTATAATTAGTTCACTTGACACAGGTGGAGCTGAGACAATGATGATGAAATTATTTAGAACATTTCCAAGTGAATATAAAATGGATTTTATGGTTTCTGCATCAACAGGTTTTTATGAGAAGGAAGTTCTTGCTTTAGGAGGAAAAATACATAGAGTTCCCCTAAGAACGAAACATCCAGTAAAAACTTTCGTTGCCATAAAAAAAGTTGTTCAAGAGAATAATTATAATGTTGTATTAAAACTTTGTGATACACCTAAAGGTTATTTCGATTTGGTTTCTGCAAAATGGGGTGGAGCGAAAAGAATCTGTGTTAGATCTTGTAATGCATCTGCTAATATGGGGAAAGTTGGAACATTAATTTGCAATATTATTCGTCCTTTGTTTAATAAAATTGCAACAGTAAAGTTAGCACCATCATTATTAGCTGCAGAATTTACTTTTGGAAAAAAAGAAATAAGCAAGGGAAATGTATATATTTTACATAATGGTATTAATTTGAATGTTTTTCAGTATTCTGATGATGCTAGAAATAATATTAGAAAAGAATTTGGTATTCTTGAAGATGAATTCGTAGTCGGACATGTGGGAAGATTTAACAAACAAAAAAACCATTTTTTCCTGATTGAAGTATTCAAAGAGTTAAAAAAGATAAAACCAAATGCGAAGCTTTTGTTAGTAGGTGAAGGTGAATTAAAATCAGAAGTGCAACAGTGGCTGGAAGCTAATGATTTAATAGAAAGTGTTATATTTGCCGGCATAAGATCTGATATTCCCAATTTGTTGTCAGCAATGGATGTATTTTTATTTCCGTCATTATATGAAGGTATGCCAAATACAATTATCGAAGCTCAAGCAATAGGGCTTCCATGTGTAATCGCGGATACTATAACAAGAGATGCAAATGTGACTGGACTCGTAAAATATATATCATTAGATGAACCAAAAGAGAAGTGGGTTAATAGTTGTATTAATAGCAATAAAGAAACTGCAAGTGTTGTAAAAAAACGAATGACAGAAAGTGGATACGATATAGAGGCTGTAACGAAAGAATTTATTGATATTATTTTTGATTCATGAGAATAGAGGGGATTGATTCTGTTGAGAGTGTGTGGATATGTTTTCCCTTGTATGATTTGAAATAAATATAATGTACTGAGTTTTATGGAGTATGAGTTTTGTTAGAAAAGGTGAATTACAATGAGAAAAAAAAGAGTATTATTAATATTGGGTGAATTTAATACAGGTGGCGGAGAGAGGATGGTATATGAATTAGCTCAAAACATAGATCCGAATGAATATGAAATCCAAATAATATGTACAGGAAATGTGAGTAATACTCTACTTGAAAAAGAAGTTTGTAATAGATTTGATGTGGTATTTGGCAATGTTAATCATTTGAGAGTTAAAACATTAGTTAAGATTTTTACGTTGATTGATAAATTTAAACCAGATATTATCCATGCGCATCTTGGCGGTGTTGTATTTGCTGTTCCATATGCTATTATTCACCCAAAAAGCAAATTACTTATTACAGCACATACACGACCCGATAAAGCGTTTGATAAAAAAGTAGAAAGACTAATTAGATGGTTGGTAAAACATCGTGAAAACAATATAAGAATTGTTGCTGTTTCCAAGAAAAATGCTGAAGATATGACGATGTGGTTGAATAGTAATCATATGTGTGCTTATGTTAATAACGGAATTGATGTCACTAAGTTTGCTAATACGATTAAACATAATCAATTCACATACATAAATGTTGCCTCACAAAATGAAAATAAAAATCAAATGGCAATATTATTAGCATTTAAAAAATTAAAAAATGAATGTCCAAATATCAAACTCATTTTAGTTGGAGATGGTCCTAAACACAGAGAACTTATAGAATTTTGCAATGAAAATGGATTGAGTGAGGACGTTGAGTTTACGGGTGTAGTAAACGATGTATATAACTATACGGCTCAAGCAGATGTTTTTGTACAGGCCTCGTTTAGAGAAGCAATGCCGTTGTCCATAATTGAAGCAATGGCATCGGGATTGGGGATTGTCGCAACGGATGTTGGTGGATTGAGAGATGTTGTTGATGATAATGCTATTTTAATTAGCCCTGGAAATGTAGAAGAATTATACCAAGCTATGAAAAGATTTCGTGATTTAAGAACAGATGAATTGGATTATTATAAAAAAAGATCTGTTGAATTGTCTGCTGGATTTTCTTCCAGTGAAATGGCAAAAGAATATATGAAATTATATAGAGAAATAAGTTCTTAGAATAATTTTGTTATATATTCAATTCAAACATTTAAAGTAGTAGGAAGGAAAAGTATGATGATCGATTTTGAATCGTTATATAAATGGTGTTTGTAGTGAAAAAAGTAAAAACTAAAAGTCTTTTCCCGTTATATATATGTGTATTTTGTTTGTTATTGTTTGTAAGAGATGTAATTGGAGTGAATATACCATTACTTTTATTTTTGGTTTATTTTTCTATGGCCTATTGTTTTTTCTCTTATGATGAGTGTTTAGCAGTATCCGCAATGTTACCTTTATTAAATCATGGAATTCAAACAAATTATATTATGTTGATTGCATGCGTGATGTATATAGTACGATTTAGAAGGAGCACAAAAATCAATGAAGTTCACGCGATTGTGTTACTGTTATGTTTATATGAATTGTTACATGCTTTTATTCCAGATTTTTCGTTTTCAGAATATTCAAGATATATGTTCAGCTTTATTTATATTGCATTGATTTTGGGCGAATATAAAATACAGAGTTTACTTAAAAACGAGAAAATTGTACTTAGGGCTTTTGTATTCATGGATGCATATTTTATGTTAGAGGTTCTTTTGGTAACGATAAAATATTTGAATTTCTCGACGCTTGTAAGTAGTGGTTTTCGATTTGGAACGTTAGAAGATTATGTGGTTGATAAGCCAACACTTTTCGATAATGAGAATATGGTGGGGTTGTTTGCGTTGGTCGGAATTGGCATTCTACTTGTGCTTTTAATAAATGATGAAAAAAATAAAATACAGAATATTTTATTGATAATATATTTTTCATTTTTTGGTTTATTGACAACGTCTAAAACATTTATTATATGTCTTGTTTTTATGGTGACATTATTTATTCTGTACATTTATAGACTTTCTTTTTTCAAAGCCTTGGGTATTACAGTAGTTACTGTTACAGGTGTAGTCTATGCAATAAATACGGTACTTTTAAATGAAGTTCAAAGAGTAATATTACGATTTCAAGCAGCAGACTTATCAACCGGAAGAAATGATCTACTGAAAGAGTATAATAGATACATTTTTTCGGATTGGAAAAGAGTTACCTTTGGAATCGGACTTCAAAATGTAGTGGAAAAATCAGGGGTTCATAATTCTCCGCATAATGCGACTCAAGAAATATTATTATGCTGGGGAATAATAGGAGTAGTTGCGGTGTTAGTGTTAACCGTAATTGTTTTAAAAAATATACGATATAAGTTCACAAAAAAACCTGCTCTATTTTATTATATATTGCCGATTGTATTTGTTGTATATATTCAAACAATTCAGTTTATAAGATTACCTGCCATATTTGGATTAGTTATAATCCTTTATGTATCTATGCTACTGGGATGTAAAGGAAATATGATACGATGATAGAGAAATGTTAAAGGTGAGGGTATAAAGTATTAATATATAAGAAGATTGTTTGATATATAATTTTAATATTTTTGATGGAAAGAAGGAAATTTGTTTTATGCGTTTGAAAAATATTGTACGAGCACTAAGAGATAAAATAAAAGGCTCATTAAATGTTGCTATATCTCAAGGGATGATCGTAGGAAACAACGTAAGAATTATGGGGGGGTCAATTTCGGCTCGGAACCGTATTTAATAGAGATTGGAAACGATGTTACCATTTCCTTTAATGTTACATTTATTAATCATGATGGTGGCACATGGGCATTTCGAGACATAGATGAATATAATGACGTTATAAAATACGGAAGAATAAGAGTTGGCGATCGTTCTTTTATAGGATGTAACACAACAATTCTGCCAGGAGTTACAATAGGTTCAAGATGTGTAATAGGAGCAGGAAGTGTGGTTACTAAAGATGTTCCAGACGGTATGGTTGTAGCTGGTAATCCGGCTCGAATTATTACGTCGACAGATGAGTATGCAAGAAAATCTAAGGAAAAGATGATATCAGTTGATATTAAACAATATGAAATTGACAAAAAGAAGTATTTAAAGAAACATTTGAAATAGATTTCTGATGGGAGGAAATAGCAGTGGGGAAAATAGGAATAATCACATTTCATAGAACAACAAATTTTGGATCATTACTACAAACATATGGTCTTTATAAAAAAATAGAATTGCTAGGTGAAACTCCGGAAATAATTGATTATCGTTGTGATGAAATTGAATCAAGAGAAGAATTAAATAATCAAATTAAATTTACAGTGCGTGAATTGACAAAAAGAGTACTATTTTACCCAACAATAAAACGAAAGGCTGAAAAGTTAAATGCGTTTTTAGAGAAGAATACCCAAATGACCAATCCTGTCTATGCTGATAATATTCAGCATCTTTCTTATGATAAAATTATTGTCGGAAGTGATATTGTGTGGGGACGCGATATTACTAATCACGACTATAATTATTTCCTTGAATTTTTTGATGAGGATGAAAAAAAATATGCATTTTCATCTTCTGTTGGAGATTATAGTGTGTATAATGATGATGAGTATATCGGGGAATTGTTAAATCGATTTAATAAGATTGCTGTAAGAGAAGAAGAAGCTCAAAAATGGGTACGAAAACTTGCTGATAAAGAAGCAGATTTAGTATGTGATCCTACGATGTTGTTAACTATAGATGAGTGGGAGCAGGTTGTGCGCCCGGTTAAATATACAGAAGAGTATGTTTTGGTTTATTTTGATTCACCGGGAAGCAAATGTTTAAAAGATGCAATTAACTACGCTGAGAAGAAGAAGTTAAAAGTATTTTATATTAATTATGGCATACATGCAAAAAATACTAAAACAGTCAAACCAACGTCGCTAGAGGAATTTTTAGGACTGATCAAATATGCAACAACAGTATTTACAGCATCGTATCATGGTATGCTATTCTCGTTATATTATAATAAACAATTCTATTTTTATACTAGAGCGCACAGTTCTCGAGTTATTTCACTGGCAAAAATATTAGGTGTGCAAGAAAGGCTTGGAGATTTAGAAATTGTCAATACAGATATTGATTATTCATTAGTGAACAAGAAGATAGAGTGTTTTAGAAATCAATCCATTGAAATATTGGGAGAAATGTTAGATGAACAATAAAACGACAATATGTTCAGAAAAGACATGTACTTTATGCAAGGCATGTGTTTCAATATGTCCAGTTGGATGTGTTGCTTTGAAAAAAGATGTCTTAAATAATGAATATGCAGTTAAAGGAGAAAAATGTATTAATTGTAATTTGTGTGAAAAGGTTTGTCCTGCCAACAAGGAGACGGAATTAAATGATATAAAAAAATGTTATGCAGCGTGGTCATTGAATTCAATCATACGAAAACAGTCAGCATCTGGAGGAATAGCAACTGAATTATATAGATATGAATTACAGCATATATCGGGTGCAATTGTTGGTGTAAGTATAAAAAATAACAAGGCAATTTACACAATTGGCGAGGATCTAAATGAAATAAAGCAGTATCAAAATTCTAAATATACGTTGGGTGATACGAATAAAGTATATCATGAAGTAAAAGAACGCTTAGAGAATGGGGAAAGCGTAACTTTTATTGGTGTACCTTGTCATGTCGCGGGATTAAAAAAATATTTGATGTTTTCCAAAATAAATATTGAAAAATTATTTTGTGTGGATCTCGTATGTCATGGATGTGTTTCCCCAGATTATCTTCAAGAACATGTTCAGTATATAGAAAAAAAGAAACACATTGAAGTAGATGATATAAATTTCAGAAATCCATTGTATGGAACAGAAAATTATGTTTTTACAATGAGTAGTAATGGTAAAGTAAAGTATAAGAAAAAGGTATATAGAAATGATGCTTATCAGGTAGGCTATCATAAAGGGGTAATATACAGAGATTGTTGTTATTCATGTAAATATGCAAAAGAAAGTCGAGTTGGAGATATATCATTAGCTGATTTTAGTGGAGTTGGTTCTGTGATACCAACAGAATATACAAATAAAAATGTTTCATGCATATTGGCAAATTCAAAAAAAGGAATTGATCGAATAAAGGAAATGCACGAATTGCATATGATTTATCTAGAAGAAAGACCGATCGAAGAAGAAACAAATTACGAAAGGCAATTGCATGAGGCAACAGAGTTAAGTGAAGAAGCTATCGCTTTTCGAAATGCGTATGCAAGGGGAAGGAGCTTTGAACGAGCAATTTTCAAAGCTTGTTTTAAACGTATAATAAAAAATGAATTGAAATGGTTATTACATGTTGAACTCTTAAAGAAAATTATATCTAAAATGTTGCCTCCATTTATTAAGAGGAGTATAAAAAATGTCTGGAATAAATACTACAGAAACAAATAAAGCACTTTTTACTAATACGGGAATAATAGCAATTGGACAGATAAGTACTAAATTAATAAACTTTTTCCTTTTACCGCTATACACGTCATTACTTACAACAGAAGAATACGGTCTTGTGGATTTGTTGACTACATATACCGCATTTATAAGTGTCATTGTTGGTTTACAGATGAGTCAAGCAATTTTTCGCTTTTTAGTCACAGCGCGAAATGATGAGAAAAGAATTAAAGAAATTTCATCAACAATTGTTGCATCGACATTTATTGCTATACTAGGATATACGATGTTGTTTTTAGGTTTATATAAAACAATAAATTTACAATGTAAGTGGTTTCTTTTGGCACATGTAATAACAACAATCTTTTTTCAATTAATGTCGGGAATCGCAAGAGGATTGGGAAAAAATACAGATTATGCAACAGGAAGTTTTATTTCAGCCGTTGTTACGTTAGTTCTTAATGTGTTATTTATAGCTGTATTCAGATTAAATATAGCATTTATGCTGGCTGCATATGCAATAGGTCCTGCTTTGGGATGTTTATATCTTGTGAAACGAGTACATATATTTAAGTACATACAATTAAAATCTGTAAATAAAAAAGATTTAAAAATGGTACTTAAATACGCAGTGCCATTGGTTCCGAATGAGCTTTCTTGGTCTGTCATCCATGCATCAGACAGAATAATTGTTTCTCATTTTTTGAGTATAGCAGCAAATGGGTTAATTGCTGTTGCGTCAAAGTTTTCGGCAATATACACAACGGGATTTTCAATCTTTAATACATCATGGACAGAACAAGTAGTATTGCATTATAAAGATGAGGGTGGAAAAAAATATGTGAACAGTATGTTTGAACAGATGGTTACATTTTTTGGATGTATTGCGATAGGAATAATTGTATGTATGCCATTTGTATATAATATTTTGGTTGATCAGAAATTTGAAAATGCATATGGTTTAGTTCCATTTTATATGTCTGCGGTTTTCTTTAATGCAGTTATAGGCATGATTAGTGCAATATACTTGATTGAAAATGAAACCAAGAAAATTGCAATTTCTACAGCAATAGCCGCTGCAGTTAATATAATTGTTAATGTCCTATTAATAAAACATATTGGAGCATATGCTGCACCAGTATCTTCTATATGTGGATATGCAGTAGTAAGTTTTTGGCGCTTATATGATATTAATAAGAGACATTGTAAGATAGGTCTATCTTATAATAGGTTGTTTATTTTATGCACTATGGCAATATTAGCATTTGTTACATATTACATGAAGAGTACAGTAGTGCATTTTATAGCGTTTTGTGTTGTTGCAGTTATATCTGTTATTATAAATAAAAAAATTCTTGAGATATTGCTTTCTCCAATAATGAATTTTGTTACGAAACATAAGAATTAGAAATAAAAGATGACAGAAACTGGAATATTTGGTGACGTGTTAGCTGTCTATAAGTAGGAAGCATAATTATGGTACAAATGTATATTGCTATGAAATGAATCAGGCGATTGAAATGTTGAATGTAGATTTGCTATATTATGCAGTTGTGGTAAAAGAAGCGGATCGATTAGAGGATTTAGACGCAAATATCAAGGATTTCCTATCGCCATTGGAAGAGTGCGATTCGTTTGTTAGATGGGATGATTAAGGCAAGTGTGTGCGCATTCAAAATACGTTGCCCGAAGAATTTGATGCGGAAGCTGCAAATCACATATGGTTTCTTGCGGGGAAGGCAAGCGAACGTGTGAATGATGCGATTAAAAGGCTGGAAGATGAGCGAAAGGTAAAAAATAATATGAAGAAATTTTTAATTACGATAGATACAGAGGGGGATAATCTGTGGCAATGGAAAGATGGAGATCCTATTGGAACAGATAATACGAAATATTTACCAAGATTTCAAAAACTTTGTGATAAGTATGGTTTTAAGCCGACTTGGCTTACAAATTATGAGATGATGATGGATGATAATTATGTGCAGTTTATCACGGAGGTTGTGAATGAGGGCAGAGGTGAAATCGGAATGCATTTGCATGCATGGTCGACACCACCGGAATACTCTTTGAAAGCAGAAAAAGAAAATGCTCCTTATTTAATTGAATATCCGGAGCATATAATGGAAGAAAAAATCTGTTCTATGACTAATATTATAAAAGAAAAAACAGGCGTCACACCGACATCTCACAGAGCAGGTCGTTGGGCAATGAATGAGACATATTTTCGGCTTTTAAAGAAATATGGATATCTTTATGACTGTTCAGCTACGCCACATATCGATTGGAGTGGCAATGGAGGACAGACAAAGCAATCACAAGGATCGGATTATTCGAAAGTGTCAGAGAAGCCTTACAGAATGCAGGAGATTTTTGAAATACCGGTGACAATAAGAAATGCACACAGAATTTTTTGGAAAAATGCAAGTTCTATTAAGGGAAAATTGAAAAGTGTCTATCATTTTATTAAAGGTCAAAACTTATGGCTTAGACCTAATGGGCATAACCTGGATGAAATGTTGTACTTAATTGACCGTGTAGAAAAATCTTCAGATGATTATATTATGTTTATGATTCATTCCTCAGAATTGATGCCAGGAGGAAGTCCTACATTCAAAACCGAAGAGGATATTGAAAAGCTCTATCACGATTTGGAGATCATTTTTGAGCGTATTTCTAAAGGTTTTGAAGGAGCCACAGTTAGTGAATACGGAGATAGCATTTCGAAGGGATGCTAGAGAATCGAACATGTTGGTGTCAGGCACTATTAAGTTTTTGTGGGACCAAGCAATGCTATTAAGCTAGGTGTTCGAGGTTTTGTTCGAATTTGCATTGAAACATGTGCAAGAGGATGTTTTGGTGCTTGGAAATACAGATTCAGAAAAAAGGGCATGCTGATAAGACGTAAGTACGTAATCATCGGTATCTTGTATTTTAATAAATGCTGCCCAATGGGCGGCACATTTTATTTCTTGTGTGGTCCAGCAAAGCTGGACCACACTTGCCGGTGTAAGTCCGGTCACGGTAATTACCAGGTAAACGCACCATAGCGAGTACCTTGACAAATATATGTCGCTCTCGTGGCTGACATTTACTTTGGTTTCGTAAACGCACCATAGTGGGTGTGTAGAATTCACACTAAATTTTTGAGACAATAGACTTACCAAGTATAAAAAGTTGAGGCTTAACTTTTTATACCACTATAGTATTGGAGGTTAGTCCCAAAACACCTTGAGAATAAGAATGATGATTTCTGCGAAAGTCTGCTTCCTTGGTCAGAAAATCTACCAGCGGATTGCAAGAAAAAATAAAACTCATTGCCGCTCGCTTGAGCGGCAAGTTAAATGACAGTACCGACTATGGTGCGTTTACGAAAAAATAATTGAGGGGTTAATGAGTAGGTGGAATAAATCACAGGCATTCTAAATGCAAGAGAGGTAATAAAATGGGGAAGATAAAATGGCTACATTTGTCAGATATCCACATGAACAAACGGGGCGTGGATAATGAACGGATGCGTCAGAAGTTACTGGAGTATTTACAACATAATCATATGCAATTTGATTATATCTTTTTGACGGGAGATTTGCGATATGCACCGGAGGGAGCATTTCATAAAGATACAGCCAAATATTTGAAGGAGCTATGTGAAGTTGCTGGGGTAGAAAGAAAGAATTTATTCATTGTTCCTGGTAATCATGACATAGACAGAGATCATGTAGTGCGAAAGCAAGCGGTCGAGAATCTTTTTAAAAATGGGTATGATTCCAAAAATGGCGTGATAAAACAGCCTGTTTTAGGAGATTTAAAAGCAGGCAGGGAAGCATTTATAGAAGTGATTAAGGAAATCTATGACGAGGATCCAGATAGGATTGCCTGCTATGATACGAAGAAGAAGCTGCATTTTTGCATTGAAACGGAAGATATTAATGTGGTACATATAGATTCGACGATATCGTATACGAAGGAACGACAAAGAGATCTGATTCTTGGAATGGAAGAGGTAATGAATGTTCTAAAGCAGGTGAATACGCAGAAAACCACAATCATTTTGACGCATTATTCTTATGATTTTTTGACAAGAAGCGAGCAAAATATGATGTGTAACTTATTGATGGATTATAATGTACAGCTTTGGATTGCAGGACATGAACATGATGATCTGTTACGGAAACAACGAGATTATTTTTATGAATTTCAATGTGGAAATCTAATTTATGAGGGAGCAGATACGAAAAGTTGTATCGCAATTGGAGAAATGGACTCGGTGAATGGGAAAGGAAGTGTAACCATCCACTATTGGGATTCGCCGAATGGTTGGGCATTATATCCGTTTGCCAGCAATCAAGAGGATCGAAGTGTATATAGATTTGTTTTGGATAATGATGAAGCGGTTGAAACAGAGGTCGCGGCGCTTGTACATTCAGAAGAATTTAAAAAAATATCGGAACATGAATGTGTATTCAATATCCATAATCTTACAGCAGATAAAGTAAGGATGTTGGAAGAAAATGGCTTTTTAGAAGTAAAAAAAGAGTTGGGAACACGCTTGAAAGGGGATGAAACAGATCAAGAGGCAATACAAATGTTTCTGTATGAGGTAAATTCTGCATTTCATTCTAATAAGAGATTCGAATGTATGCCTTTCTTTCAGAATGTTGTCAGAGATACATTTATGGCTTATATCTATTTAGATGCGGAGATTGCGCCTTTTATGAAGGCGACAGTGGTTCATTTCTTTTATGATGTCGTAGACAATTTCGTGATTTATAATGATACGCTATGCATTTGTATAGCAACGATAGATCATGAAATCTGTAATATTGCGTTTTCGTATCATTTTTCTAAAATTGATACAGCAGAAGAACGGTTATATTATTTGAATTTGGTCAGACGCTACATTTCTTCAGAAAGAGTTTTCATTAAAATGTGCAACCATGAACAGTATAATCTTTCGTTTGCCACCGCTCTGCCATGCGAGGAGTGGGAGCAAAATGTTAGAAAAACCGAATACTGGATAGAACAGATGCAGGATATTAGGAAAATTGAGGATTTTTATCATATAAAATTCAAACTGCCAGAAAAAGCTACCGAAGAGGAGTATCAAATGATAAGAATTTTGAGTGCTTCTATTGATATGGAAAGTTCTAGAATACTGCCCGCATTACCAATGGAGAAGGTGGGACTTCGAAGGCGGTTTACATTAGAGAATGATATATTTATAGATCGTGGTGAGTATCTGCCGGTATTGCACCTGTTTGGCTATGCGTTTAAACCGGTAGCACAATATATACAACATGGCAATTATCATTGGAATAAGAAAAAAGCAGCCTGGGAAACGAAGACGGAGGATCAGGAGGGAATCCCGGTCAGAGTTGAATTTCAAATTTATACAGGGGAGAACGATGATTGATGATGGAAGCACAAGTGTTTAATAATAATGCTATATATGTATATTTTTTGTCCTGTATCGTAATTTTTAGTTATCAGCATTTTTCAAAAAGACAGAAGGTATCTTTGATTTATGCGACTACCATTGCAATGGAGTTGATTTCTCAGTATAGTTGGAAACTTACGGCGGTGATGCTGTTTCTCTCTATGTTTATTTTGGAGGAATATTTAAGTGATGATAAAGTAAAATGTGATCTGCTTAGTAATTTGTGGTATAAGGTGCTTGATTTTGTCTATCAGTTTGTTTTTATAAATGCTGGTGTCTATATTTCGGTCAATGTAGGAATAGCAGATTATCAGATCAGAGATTTTTGGATTCGTAAGGAATTTCCCCTGGTGCTGTTCTATGGTATCAACATTTTTGTTTTGCTTGTTACGATACATTTGCTGAATACCTCCAAATTTGGTCTGTATGATTTTGGGGTTATGAAGAGTTATTTTGATAAATTCAATGGTCGGAAGATACACAAGGCATATGAAGAAATTGTCGGTGCTAATCTATGATATTGTCAAAAAAATATCAAAGGATGCTATTATGCAGTATTTTTATCCGGATGTCAGTGTTGAAACGATGAAGGAAAAATTAGTGATAAATAAATGGTTGAAAAAGTGGGATAATAATGGTATAATTAGCCCATAGTTAAGGAGGTGCATATTATGCCACAGATTATTCCAATTAAAGACTTAAAAAATACCTCAGAAATTTCAGAAATGTGTCACAAAGCGGAAGAACCAATTTATATAACCAAAAACGGATATGGAGATATGGTTATCATGAGCATGGAGAACTACGAAAAGACGATGCGTAGACTTAATGTTTATAGAGAACTTGAGATATCTGAACAGCAAATTACAGAAGGAAGAACAAAAGATGCAAGAAGTTCTTTAGGTTCTATGAGGGAAAAATATGGTTTATAGACTTATTATTACTGAAAGGGCAGAAGAATTACTTGAACAACTGGTAAATTATATTCTGTATAAATTCAGGAATGAACAGGCAGCGAGACATTTGCTGGACGGTATTGAACAGTTGTATGACCGTTTGGAGGATAATCCGTATCAATTTGCAGATTGTAGAGATTCTTTTCTTAAGAGGAAAGGGTATAAAGAAGCTGTAGTGAAGGATATGGACTATATTTTGATCTTTCGGATTGAGGACAATGTCGTATATGTACTTGGAATCTTTCATCAGTTAGAAAATTACAAAGATAAATTATAATGTGAAGCATCAGGCCATGAAAAGTCTGATGCTTTTTCACGTCTTAAAGGAGGTGGTTATCGCATACCATATGTAAACGCACCATAGCGAGTACCTTGACAAATATATGCCGCTCTCGTGGCTGACATTTACTTTGGTTTCCTAATCTTTTCCGGAAGCTCGCGGCTCCTACTTAGCTTGAAAATTATACATTATAAAATTTCTTATACCACTCGGCGAACTGTCTAAGTCCGGTTCTTAGGCTTGTATTTGGTTTGAATCCGTAGTCTCTTTCCAGTGCGCTTGTATCTGCGAATGTTATCGGTACATCGCCTGGCTGCATTGGAACAAGCTCTTTGTGTGCTTCAAAATCATAGTCTGCCGGGAGCACTTCTGCGCGGATCAGCTCTTCTTGCAAGATCGTTACGAAATCGAGCAGATTTTCCGGATTGCTGTTTCCGATGTTATATACAGCGTATGGAGGAATCGGAAGCCCGTCTTCTCCATTTTTCTTTTCCGGTGCGCCTTGCATGATGCGTTTTACACCTTCTACAATATCGTCTATGTAAGTGAAGTCTCGCTTGCAGTTTCCATAGTTAAAAATCTGAATAGTTTCTCCTTTGAGGAGTTTGTTTGTAAATCCGAAGTAAGCCATATCTGGTCTTCCAGCTGGTCCATATACTGTGAAGAAACGAAGCCCGGTTGAAGGGATATTGTATAGCTTGCTATATGCATGCGCCATCAGTTCGTTTGATTTTTTCGTTGCAGCATATAATGACACCGGATTGTCTACTTTGTCTTCAGTGCTGTATGGCACTTTTTTATTTGTACCGTATACAGAAGAGGAAGAAGCATATACAAGGTGCTCCACGCCTTTTTCGCCGTTATCGTAGGAATGGCGGCAGGCTTCTAAAATGTTATAGAATCCAATCATATTTGACTGGATGTAAGCATCCGGATTGCTGATGGAGTAACGCACACCAGCCTGTGCGCCTAAATTTACGACAACATTCGGTTTGTGCTCTGCAAAGATTTTGTCGATGATTGTTTTATTTGCCAGGTCATCCTTGTAAAATACATAATTAGATTCTGGATGTTCGCCGACACATTTTTCAATTTCTTTTAAACGCCATTCTTTGATGCTGACATCGTAGTAGTCGTTCATATTGTCGAGACCGATAATGTTGATTGGTGACTGTGTTCTAAGGAGTTCCAGTACGAGGTTGCTGCCGATAAAACCGGCAGAACCTGTAACGAAAATAGTCTTATTTTTTAAATCTATTTGGTTCATTTCAAGCTTCTCCTCATAATTAATCTCTTTTGAAGAGATCTCGTGTGTAAACTTTATCTATTACATCATCTAGACAGGAATCATATCTGTTGGCAATGATTGCCTGACTTTTCTTTTTGAATTTCTTTAAATCATTAATGACTTCGGAACCATAGAATGTGGTACCATTTTCTAATGTTGGTTCATAAATGATAACTTTTGCGCCTTTTGCTTTGATACGTTTCATAACACCTTGGATAGAAGACTGACGGAAGTTGTCAGAGTTGCTCTTCATAGTGAGACGATATACACCGATGACTTTTTCGCCTTCTTTGCTTGGATCCCAGGAGCTGTTTGCTTCATAAGCACCAGCCAGTTCAAGAACGCGATCTGCTATATAGTCTTTTCTTGTTCTATTACTTTCTACGATAGCAGAGATCATATTCTGTGGCACATCGTTAAAGTTTGCCAGGAGCTGCTTTGTATCTTTTGGTAAGCAGTATCCGCCATAACCGAAGCTTGGGTTGTTGTAATGGGTTCCGATACGTGGATCCAGGCAGACACCGTTAATGATTTCCAGTGTATCTAATCCTTTTGTTTCAGCATAGGTATCTAGTTCATTGAAGTAAGATACACGAAGTGCAAGGTATGTATTTGCAAAGAGCTTAACAGCTTCAGCTTCTGTGAAGCCCATGAACAAGGTGTCAATGTTTTCCTTGACAGCTCCCTGTTGAAGGAGTTTTGCAAAGATTTCGGCTTTTGCCTTTGATTCCTCATCGCAGGATACGATGATTCTGGATGGATACAGGTTATCATAAAGAGCCTTTGATTCACGTAAGAATTCTGGACTAAAAATAATATTCTTTGTATGGTATTTTTCTCTTACAGATGCAGTATATCCAACAGGGATTGTGGATTTGATGATCATGGTTGCATCTGGATTTACTTTTAATACAAGTTCGATCACTGCCTCTACTGCAGAACAGTCGAAGAAGTTCTTCTTACTGTCGTAGTTGGTAGGAGCAGCAATCACGACGAAATCTGCATCTTTATAAGCAGCTTCTCCGTCTAATGTAGCGACAAGATCCAGTTCTTTTTCAGCGAGATACATTTCGATATAGTCATCCTGAATTGGAGATTTCTTATTATTAATGAGTTCTACCTTCTCTGGAATGATATCAACGGCTGTTACATGGTTGTGCTGAGAGAGGAGTGTCGCAATGGACAGACCTACATAACCGGTACCGGCAACAGCGATGTTGTATTTTTTATCAAGAACAGGCTTATTTACGACTGGTTTTTCCTCTTCGAATAAGTCGGTAACTTCGAATCCGAGTACATCGGCAACTGCCTGAAGCTGATCGATAGAAGGAATATAATCTTGTCCTTCTAATCGGCTGATCATGGCTCTGTGTATGCCAGTCATTTCTGCAAGCTGAGATTGTGTCAGGTTTTGTTCTTTTCTTTTGGCGATAATTGTATCAGCCATTTTCTGATAAGATATTTTCTTCATATTCATTTCTCCCAATGTTATTATTAATCACATCTATAATGTAAAACTTAAGCTGTCTAAAACATTTACATATTATCAGAATAACAGAATAGTGTCAATAATTATGGAAAATAAAGTGAATGTTCGATTTTGGGGAAGAGATAAAATGTTATTGAAAACAGAATTAAAGATGAATTTGTGGAAGGCGGAGTATATAGTAATACTTTTGTATGTTTCACCACTTTGTGTCTTGCGAAAAATTTCATTCTTTCTGTACGTTAGTGCATGCGCTGCTATAAGAATTATGCTAGAATAGATGCATAGGATATTTTCAGGGCTCAGTAATCTTACAGGTTTTCAGATGGATTCTAGTGGTACGGAATACTTGCAGTTATTTTGAGGGTTTTTTATGGAGTATGTAATACAAGAGGGAAAACTGGACAATAGGGTTCATGATATTTCATATGAACAGTTGAGGTTGTTGTATGAGGACAACCTTAAGGAAGCGGAGGAGTCAGAGCGAATCACGCAGTCCTCCTATCGAGGGGAGAATTATTACGGAAAATACGACAATTTCCATTACGAATTGCAACAGGAATATCTGGTAAGGGATCCACGGACTTCTGGGATGCGGATTTATTATCCACATGGTGTGATCATTAATCAGGCGGCGAGACGTAATTACTATCGTGGGGAAAATCGGATTTATGAAGAGAGTGTTCCGTCCTTACATAGAACACTGAAGAAATATGCTACAGTAGAAGAAAAAGAATTATATAGAATGGTTGCTGATATGCGGATCGCTGAATTTTCATATTTGCTTCAGAAATTTGAGCATGTGAAGAATTGGAAGGTAAGTGATATTCTTTATGAAGCCTTGGCGCAGCATTATGGTCTAGAGACGGGATGGCTGGATATTACCAATGATTTTAATGTGGCATTGTTTTTTGCAACGTGTAAATGGAAGAATGGTGCATGGGTACCGCTTACGAAAGCGGATACGGAAATCGATGAATGTCATCAGTACGGTATGATTTATCATATGCCAAGCTTTCAGATGCCGTCTAGGTGGGGAATGGCAATACCGAAATTTCTGCCATGGACAGATCAGGTTGTAGGCAGGACAGAGGATGGGAAAGAAATTTATGGTAGACTGACTTACCCGATTTATCGTGGTGAAGTAGGGAATCTGATTTATCCGTTAGGATTTCAGCCATTTATGCGTTGTCACATGCAAAATGGTTATGGGATTTATATGCGAATGCCAATGCCGTTACAGCAGGATATTCAATTTGAGAAATTGCGGTTTCGACATCACGAAGAACTGAGCCAGCGTGTTTATGAGATGATGGAGGGAGGAGAACGGATTTATCCACATGAAGGATTGAAACAGGCGGAATATATTATAGAGCAGATTCGGACAGCTACTTCTTTCTCGGAAGAGGCATTTCAATATGCGTTGTATAGAAACCATTATTATAAGGTGGAAGAGGCAGAAGCGGTGCGACAGAGGCTTGCACAGTTCAAGGTGAATGGGAAGGGAATCGAGATAACATCGAAGCATCCATGGAAACTGAGTTCAGGAAGAAGAAAGCGTATTGACCAACTGTATCAGGATTTTGATGTTCAGGAAAGCTATGCCATTCGGATTATGGAACGAGCCAAGATTCCAGAGCCAAGTGCGATGTTTGAGCCCTGGATGATGCCGGAGGAACAGGATGGAAGGGGTGTAGAGGATTTTCGCGTAAGAGATCGGGTGCACTGTGGTTCCAGTATTGTTGAGTATAATATGATGCAGATGTTACATACAATCATGACGGCAAAATTGTCAGATTTTTAGGAGAAATGGGAAATGAATAAACAAATGAGGAGCAGTTTATGAACTGTATTGTTGAAGCATATATGTCTGGAGCAGGCGGTGAATCAGCAAATTCATTACGGCAAATATCAGAGCAGTTCAGCATTACCTTAATGAAAACACGCAAAATATTAATTACGGCGGGGGTGTATCATACTGAACTTAGTGAGCAGGTTATCTGTACTCGATATTCTTGCGGTTTGGTCCGATTAAAATGGAAAGGGAATAGAATGGATATTTACCAGAACAAGTACCGTTCGTCAGTATGAATTGATACCATTCTGGTCATGGAAGGCAATTTTTAAATACAAAGACTGGGAACTGCTAAAAGAAAATTTATTGAACTGTATATTGTTGCTTCTGGTTGGAGCATTATTACCAATAATTGCAAACCATAAAGTGAAATGGTATCGTCCGGGGCGCTTTTTTTGCTTTTTTAAGCTTTAAAACGGTGTTTTTTTCTTGTGTATAGTGGAGTTTGGGAGTATAATAAAACCAGTTTTTTTATAAATTTACAGCGGTAATAGAACAATCGGCAAAACAGACGAAAGTCTGCGACGCAAAGCTATAGGGCCTGTAAAATGGTAGCCAGTTGCAAGAAATAATGTGCACTGTCTGTTTGGCAGTGCTTTTTTTGGCACTGGTGATAAAGGGCAAGGATTCAGAGCTGATAAAAAACGAAATAACAGTAGGAATAGAAGAAAGATGAAAGGAAAAAAAGTGATTGCAGGCATTCTGCTTGTAGGAATTTTAGCGTGCACTCTGACAGGGTGCAGTGATACAGATAGCACGAAAAAAGAAACAGAAAAGCCGGTCATTACGCTTGGCAGTGACAGTTATCCTCCATATAATTATCTGAATGAGGATGGTGTTCCAACGGGCATAGATGTAGAACTGGCAACAGAAGCTTTCAAAAGAATGGGATATCAGGTGGATGTTGTTCAGATCAACTGGGAGGAGAAAAAAGAACTGGTGGAGAGCGGGGAGATTGATTGTATCATGGGCTGCTTTTCCATGGAAGGACGACTTGATGATTACCGCTGGGCAGGACCGTATATAGCAAGCCGCCAGGTGGTTGCTGTAAATGAGAGCAGTGATATTTATGAGCTGAGCGACCTGGAGGGAAAGAATCTTGCCGTCCAGTCCACAACCAAACCGGAAAGCATCTTTCTGAATCGGACAGATACGAGAATCCCCAAACTGGAGAATCTGATCAGTCTCGGGCACAGGGAACTGATCTATACCTTTCTGGGAAAAGGATATGTAGATGCAGTAGCCGCACATGAGGAATCTATCGTCCAGTATATGAAGGATTATGATGCAAGCTTCCGTATCCTGGAAGAACCTCTGATGATCACCGGAATAGGTGTTGCTTTCGCAAAAAACGATGACCGGGGAATCTGTGAGCAGATGGAACAGACCTTGGAAGAAATGAGACAGGATGGCACGACTCTGAAAATCGTAGGAAAATATCTGGATGATCCCCAGAAGTATCTGGAGGTGGATGATCTTGGGTATTAAGAAAAAAACAAAAGAAAAACGAATCCAAGTGATCGGCGTTTTGCTTGGAATCTGTGTGGCTGCAGTCTCTTTATTTTATTTTTTTCATGCGGAAAAGACAGAAGCAGAGAAAAGAATGGTGGAGATTGTAAACTATATTAAAGTGCAGTGTTCTACCTACACCCATTACAATGAATCTTCGGAATCCAAAAGTCTCCTTCGTGCCATTGAAAGCGCCAGACAGATGAGTATGAATATTGAGAGGGAAACAGAAAACGGTGGTCAGCTAAGCCAGGAGTTTCTGAAAGAAAATCTGCAGACTCTCTGGGTGGATGGTATCATTGTACTGGATGCAGAGGGAAAGACGGAAAGTGAATACAGCATGGATGAGTCCCTGACCGATGAGATTACAGAGTATCTTCAAAAAGATATCATCATGGATTTTGTCGGATATGAAGAAAGATCTTATTCGGAACGGTTTACCAGGGAAGACGGGTCACATATCGACATTGCAGCCTGCGCCAGAAAAGATGCACCGGGTATCGTTGCAATCTACTATTATACATCTCCTGAATTTGCCAGAAACTATACTCTGACGATACAGGGTCTTTTAAATGGTTATAGCGTCCAGAAAGATGGAACGATTATTGTTGCAGACAAAGGAACTGTCGTTGCCAGCAATGATGAGCCCCTGCTGGGACAGGATACAGCCGACAACGAAGTTGTTCAGGCAATGAAAAAGCATACAGACAGTCAGCATATTTTTCATCTGAAGAATGAAGGAGCCGGATGCTACGGAATCATGCTGAAGCAGCGGGATTATTATATTTATGCGTATCTTCCGGATACGGAAGTGTTCCATAACCTTCCATTAAGTGTGATAAGCGTTATTTTTCTTTATTTCCTGATATACAGTATATTCTGGTTCTGGACATACAGAACCAATCTGGCACACCATAAACAGGAACTGGAAAAAGATGAAAAATATAAAGCAGAACTTCTGATAGCAGCAAAAAAGGCAGAAGCCGCCAATCGGGCAAAAACGGAATTTCTCCAAAGGATGAGTCATGATATCCGGACCCCGATCAATGGAATCTGCGGTATGCTTAATGTGGCAGACCATTATGCAGAGGATATGGAGAAACAGACGGAATGCAGGGAAAAAGTCAAAGCGGCTTCTCATATACTGCTGGAATTGTTAAACGATGTTCTGGACATGAGTAAGCTGGAATCAGGGGAAGTGGTTCTGGAAGAGGCTCCATTCAATCTGAGCAGTATTTACAAGGAAGTACTTGTTGTAATCGAGCAGATGGCTGCAGAACAGAATATCCGGATCCAGTGGGAGAAAAAAGAAATCATACACAGGGATTTTATTGGAAGCTCAGAGTATGTGAAACGTGTGATGATGAATATCCTGTCCAATGCGGTGAAATACAACAGAGAAAACGGATATATTTATATCAGCTGCAGAGAGTTTCCATCAGAACAGCCGGAAATGACGACGATGGAATTTGTCTGCCGTGATACTGGAATCGGAATGGCAGATGAGTTCCAGCAATGTGTGTTTGAACCATTTGCGCAGGAACATAACGGAAGCCGCACCAAATTTGTCGGAACAGGCCTGGGAATGTCGATTGCAAAGAATCTGGTCGAGAAAATGGGTGGAACCATTACCTTTGAAAGTGAAGAAGGCTCAGGAACCACCTTTGTGATCTGGGTTCCGTTTAAAATAGACCTGGATGTGGATAAATGTGAAGAACAGGAAGATGTATCAGGGAAATCTATAAAGGGACTGCATATTCTTCTAGTAGAAGATAACGAGCTGAATATGGAAATCGCTGAATTTATGCTTCAGAATGAAGGTGCTGCCGTGACAAAAGCCTGGAATGGACAGGAGGCTGTGGAGAGATTCCAAAAAAGTGGACCTGGAGAATTTGATGTGATTCTTATGGATATTATGATGCCGGTCATGAATGGTTATGAAGCCACAAAGAAGATCCGTTCTTTGGACAGAGAGGATGCAAAGGTTATACCGATCATTGCAATGACAGCAAATGCATTTACTGAGGACAGAATAAGAGCAAAAGAAGCAGGAATGGATGAACATGTTGCCAAGCCTGTTGACGGGGAATTGCTGGTAAAAGTAATTCATAAACTGGTGGGTTAGTGAGAACAATTTCAGAAGGGGGACTTCTATGAAAAAGAAAAAAAGGAACAGGGTTTTGTCGGCACTTTTAGTGATGGCATCAGTCATATTGTTATTGTCAGGCTGTATGGGGAACAGTGCGGAAAAAGCAGAAAAAGAAGATGCAGAAACCATCACGGTGTATTTATGGAGTACAAATCTGTATGAAAAATATGCACCATACATCCAGGAACAGCTTCCGGACATCAACGTGGAATTTGTAGTAGGCAATAATGATCTGGATTTTTATAAGTTTCTGAAAGAAAACGGTGGATTGCCGGATATTATAACCTGTTGTCGTTTTTCACTGCATGATGCAAGTCCGCTGAAAGACAGTCTGATGGATCTTTCAACAACCAATGCGGCAGGTGCAGTCTATGATACCTACCTCAACAGTTTCAGGAACGAGGATGGCAGTATAAACTGGCTTCCGGTGTGTGCAGATGCCCATGGTTTCGTGGTGAACAAAGATCTATTTGAACAGTATGATATTCCTCTGCCAACAGACTATGAAAGCTTCGTTTCTGCCTGCCAGGCATTTGAAGAAGTGGGTATCCGTGGGTTTTCTGCAGACTATTATTATGATTATACCTGTATGGAAACACTGCAGGGATTGTCAGCGTCAGAACTGTCTACTGTGGACGGACGCAAGTGGCGCACTACTTACAGTGATCCGGGGAATACAAAGAGGGAAGGTCTGGACAGTACCGTCTGGCCGGAGGCTTTTGAACGCATGAATCAGTTTATTCAGGATACAGGGCTTAGCCGGGATGATCTGGATATGGACTATGATGCGGTAATAGATATGTTCAAAAGTGGTAAGCTTGCCATGTACTTTGGAAGTTCTGCCGGTGTAAAAATGTTTCAGGATCAGGGTATTGATACAACATTTCTGCCATTCTTCCAGCAGAACGGCGAAAAGTGGCTGATGACCACACCATATTTCCAGGTGGCTTTAAACCGTGATCTGACACAGGATGAGACACGCCAAAAGAAAGCGATGGAGGTACTGAACACAATGCTTTCAGAGGAGGCGCAGAACCGGGTCATTAGTGATGGTCAGGATTTGCTGAGCTACAGTCAGGATGTGGATCTCCATCTTACGGAATATATGAAAGATGTGAAACCTGTGATCGAAGAAAATCATATGTATATCCGTATTGCGTCAAATGACTTCTTCTCTGTTTCCAAGGACGTGGTTTCTAAGATGATTGCAGGAGAATATGATGCAGAGCAGGCATACCAGTCATTTAATTCTCAGCTTCTGGAAGAGCAATCCACATCTGAGAATATTGTGCTGGATTCACAGAATGCCTATTCCAATCGTTTTCACTGCAGTGGGGGGAATGCAGCCTATTCTGTTATGGCAAACACTCTGCGCAGCATTTATGGTACAGATGTGCTGATTGCAACCGGAAACAGTTTTACGGGAAACGTACTGAAGGCAGGATATACGGAAAAGATGGCGGGTGACATGATCATGCCAAATGGTCTTTTGGCTTACAACAGCAAAATGAGCGGTGCTGAACTGAAAGAGACAGTTAAAAACTTTGTAGAAGGCTATGAGGGAGGATTTATTCCGTTTAACCGTGGCTCTCTGCCAGTGGTCAGTGGTATTTCTGTGGAAATTAAAGAAACGGATGATGGCTATACATTAAGTAAAGTTACAAAGGATGGAAAGGCAGTTCGGGATGAGGATATTTTCACGGTAAGCTGTCTTGCCACATCGCAGCACATGGAAGCTTATCTGGCAGATGATAATACGGTATTTGAGGGAGGGGATACCTCTGTGAAAGATACCTGGATGGAATATGTTTCAGGTGGTAATGCCATTCTTGCAGAGCCTGAAGACTACATGACTCTGAGGTGAGAAGAATGGGTGTTAAGAATCATAATACAAAAAGAAAAAAAACGGTCATGGGAAAATGGTTAAGGGTAGCTGTCTATACAGCTGCCTTTATAGGAGTCGTTTTCGCTGTGTTTCGATATTATAAATTTGTGTCGAAAACTGTTTATGAGGAAAGTGTTTCTCATCTGACGGAAGTATTTCATCAGTCTGATAATATGCTGAGGGAACTGACAAATAAGAATCTGACTTATCTCCATATGTGGGGTGAGAATCTGCAGAATCTTTCCAGTGAAAGCGAAATCCGTGATTATATAGAGAACGCGCAGGAAGATGCAGGCTTCTTAGATTTCTATTTTCTCTCAGCTGATGGAAAGTATAAGATGGTCACAGGTGAAACCGGATATCTTGGATTACAGGAAAAAATTGAAGAGGAAATCCGGCAGGGAAATGATGTTGTAACAAATGCAACAGTTCCGGGTAAATTCCAGCTGCTTTTTTTTGCGACTCCCAGGGCTCATGGAAATTATCAGGGATTTGAATATGATGCGATCGCGATTGCTTATGAAAATGCTGATATCGTAAAGGTACTGGATATTTCTGCTTTTAATGGAAATGCCCAGAGTTATGTCGTTCATTTGGATGGCCGTGTTGTGATCGATCATTCTTCCGAGTTATGGGGGAAGGTGTATAATTTCTTTGGAGTGTTAAGAGAGCATTCCAGGATGTCTGAAAAAGAGATCCTTGCACTTTCAGAGGAGTTTAAAGAGGGACATAACGATGCGGTGATGGTAAATCTGGATGGAGAGAACTATTATCTGGTCTATGAAAAATCAGATATCCAGGACTGGATGTTTCTGGGACTCGTAAAGGCGGATATCGTCAATGCCAGCATGAATAATCTGCAGTTTAGTACGATACTCCTTGTGAGTGCGGTTGTGCTCTGTATTGCCGCATTTCTTATCAGTCTTATTATTCAAAAAAGCAGGAGCAGCCTTAGGAAAAAGGATGTGGAGATCCTGTACAGGGATGAGCTGTTTCAAAAGCTGTCAATGAATGTGGATGATGTGTTCCTGATGCTGGATGCAAAAACATATAAAGCGGATTACGTCAGTCCGAATGCGGAAAAATTAATGGGATTTACGGTAGAACAGATTCAAAAGGATATTTGGATCCTGGGAAAACTGCATCCATGGGATTCGGAAGATTCGAACAAAAATTATCTGGAGGAAATCAAGACTTCGGAACAGCGGGAATGGGATTTTGAATATGTTCATCAGAAAACAGGAGAACGACGTTGGTTTCATATTGTGGCAATGTGCAGTGAGATAAACGGAAAGAAGAAATATATTCTGGTTATGTCAGACCGTACATCTGACAGGAAGATGAATCAGGCACTCTCAGAGGCGGTGCAGGCTGCAGAGACAGCAAACCGGGCAAAGAGTACGTTCCTTTCCAACATGTCCCATGATATCCGGACACCGATGAATGCAATCATCGGTTTTACCACACTGGCTGTAAGTAATATTGATGACAAGAAAAAGGTCCGGGATTATCTGGGCAAGATTCTTTCGGCCAGCAATCATCTGCTCTCTCTGATCAATGATATACTGGATATGAGCCGTATTGAGAGCGGCAAGATACAGCTGGAAGAAACAGAAGTCAGTCTGTCTGAGGTGCTTCATGATCTGAAGACCATTGTCAGCGGGCAGATCCATGCGAAGCAGCTGGAACTTTATATGGATGCGATGGATGTGACGCATGAGAATGTCTATTGTGACAAGACGCGGCTGAATCAGGTGCTTTTGAATCTCTTGTCCAATGCGATCAAGTTTACGCCTGCAGGCGGGACTGTTTCTGTCCGGCTCAGACAGTATCCGGGAACAAAAAGAGGCAGTGAAATGTACGAGATCCGGGTTAAAGATAATGGAATCGGTATGAGTCCGGAATTTGTGCAGAAGATTTTTTCTCCGTTTGAGCGTGAGCGGACTTCTACTGTCAGCAGGACCCAGGGCACAGGACTTGGCATGGCCATTACCAAGAATATCGTGGATATGATGGGCGGAACCATTGAAGTTCAGACAGAACAGGGAAAAGGCACCGAATTTATTGTCCGCCTGACATTGCGGCTCCAGTCTGAGCACCAACGTATAGAGAAGATTGCAGAGCTTGAGGGACTTAAAGCACTGGTTGTAGATGATGATTTTAACACCTGTGACAGTGTGACAAAGATGCTTGTGAAGGTCGGAATGCGTTCGGAATGGACGCTTTCCGGTAAGGAAGCGGTTCTGCGTGCACGGCAGTCTATGGAGCTGGGCGATGCATTCCATGCGTATATCATCGACTGGCGGCTGCCGGATATGAACGGCATTGAAGTCACCCGCCAGATCCGCAGCCTCGGTGATGATACGCCGATTATAATCCTGACAGCTTATGACTGGTCAGACATTGAAGCAGAAGCCAGGGCCGCAGGGGTAACCGCATTCTGTGCGAAACCTCTGTTCATGTCAGATATCAGAGAGACCCTGATGGCTGCCATCGGTCAGAAGCAGAATGTTACAGATGATACAATTCTTCCGGCTGCAAGTTCAGATTTCAGAGGCAGATGTATACTGCTCGTGGAAGACAATGAACTGAACAGTGAAATTGCGGTGGAGATTCTTAATGAATATGGTTTCCTTGTTGATACCGCAGAAAATGGAGAAGAGGCAGTGGAGAAAGTTAAGAATTCAAAACCAGGTAATTATGATCTGGTGCTGATGGATGTGCAGATGCCTGTAATGAACGGATATGAGGCGACAAAGAAGATTCGTGCCCTGGCTGATCCGGCACTGGCGGGGATTACAATCCTTGCCATGACGGCCAATGCTTTTGAAGAAGACAGAAAAAAAGCACAGGAATGCGGTATGGATGGATTCTTATCCAAGCCAATCATTATAGATGAATTGATTGATACATTACAGAATAATCTGAAGTGAGTTTCTGGAATTTCATAAAACCCGAATGGACAAAGGAAAAAATATGGATAAAGGAAACTAAAAATTATTTAAAATTTTCGGGGGGGGGGAAAAAAAAGGGTATGGATGATTTCAAAAAACTTACAGAGCAACTTTTTAAACTATATAGTAACGCTGAATCAGTAAAGGATTTAGGCATCGAGAATTACTTTGATGAAAATATCAGTCTGATTGGAACAGGAAAACATGAGTTTTACAGGAACCTGCATGAGTTTTTAGAATCATTTGAATTTGATGTAAAACGAAGAGGGAAAATCAGAATTGAAGTAAGAAATTTACATCAGGAAGAAGAACGGCTTGATGATGACCATGTTCTTGCACACGGAACAGTAGATTTTACTGGTCTGTTTAAGGATGGTTCGATCTGTTTTAAAATGGAGACAAGATTTACGATTATCTATAGGCGGACGAATGGAAAATGGTTAGTTCAGCATCTGCATCAGTCAGTACCGGACCAGGAACAGATGAGCGGTGAAGAATTTCCTCTTACATTAGGAAAACAGGTGAAGAAAACCCGGCAGGCACTTCATGCATTAGGAACTGCCTATTATCATATCTCAAGTTTGAATTTAAAAACAAAGAAGGTGGCACTTGTCAAGAGGTCTCGAAAAATGACTATGGATATTGAAGAAGACAGTGCAGATTGGGAGCCTCAGTTTGAGATTATTAAAGGTGTGATAGCAGAACCGTTTGTGCAGAAGTATATAGATTTTTTTGATATACAAACTATGGCAGCACGGCTTCATAATAAAGAATCTATGTCTTGCGAATTCAAAGAAAAGGATGGATCATGGTTTCTTTCCATGGTGGTTCCTCAGACCTATGACAAAAATAGAAATGTTACTTCCGTACTGATCGCAAATCGAGATGTGACAGATGAAAAAATGCGGGAATTAAGACAAGAGGAAGAATTGCGGGAAGCCAAATTAAAAGCAGAATGTGCAAATAAAGCAAAATCAGCATTCCTGTTCAATATGTCACATGACATCCGTACTCCTATGAATGCAATCATTGGTTATGCAGACCTGGCGTCCAGACATTTGAAAGAAGCAGAAAAACTTGACAGATACCTTGAAAAAATTCAAATATGCGGAGAAAGACTGCTGTCGTTACTTGGTAATGTTCTGGATCTTGCAAGAATTGAAAATAATAAGGTCGATATGGAATACGCTGTTTCGAATGTCCATGAATGCTTTGAAAATTGTGTCGCTATGTTCCAACAGCAGGCAGAAAGTAAAAATCAGACGCTTTCTCTGACGGAACAAATTATATATCCGCATGTATATATGGATGCACCGCACCTGTCAGAAATCTGTTTCAATATAATAAGTAATGCTATAAAGTATACGAATACAGGTGGTACGATATCCTGTAATCTTGTACAGAAATCCTGTGAAAAAGAAGACTGGTGCAATACGATTATCACCATTACTGATAATGGAATTGGTATGTCAGAAGAATTTCAAAAGCATATTTTTGAAACATTTGAAAGAGAACACACTTCTACAGCCAGTCATATTGAGGGCAGCGGCATCGGAATGGGTATTACAAAAAAGCTTGTAGAACTTATGGATGGCACGATAAAAGTGAAAAGTAAGCAAGGTGAGGGTTCCACATTTACAGTGACGATTCCTTGCAGAAAAGCGTCAAAAGAAGATTCTATGGTGAAGAAAAACAGGAAACTGTGTAATAAGAATTGCCTGAACAGTGTTCGAATCTTATTAGTGGAAGATAATGAGATTAACACAGAAATCGCAACAGAACTATTGATGGAAGAAGGATGTGTAGTTGAGACTGCAAATAATGGAGCTGCATGCATGGACATGCTTGAAAAGGCGGATGCTGATTATTACAAGATAATTCTTATGGATATTCAGATGCCGGTTATGAACGGATATGATGCTGCATTAGCTATTCGAAAGATGAAAGATACGAAAAAAGCCAGGATTCCAATTATTGCAATGACCGCCAATGTCTTTGCAGAAGATATACAAAAGTGTTTTTTTGTTGGAATGAATGATTATATTGCTAAGCCTGTAAATATGAACATTCTTGTGCCAACAATGAAGAAATATTTGTAATAAAAGATTAGAAATCTGCCCATTCCGGCCATTGGAATGGGCAGATTTCCTTTTCGAGCAGCCGTGCTGCGATATTATCAAGAGCAGACCGATTTTCATTCCTCTATTCTAATTCAAAAGAGCCGGTGTAGAGCTGATAATAGGTGCCCTTTTCTTCAATCAGTTTTTCATGGCTGCCCCGCTCAATAATTTTTCCATGGTCGAGCACCATAATGACGTCTGCATTTTGGACGGTAGAGAGCCTGTGGGCAATTACAAATACCGTCCGACCGTTCATGAGCCGATCCATTCCTTCCTGTACCAACGCTTCTGTGCGGGTGTCTATAGAAGATGTTGCTTCGTCTAAAATCATGACAGGGGGATCGGCAACGGCGGCACGGGCGATGGACAAAAGCTGTCTCTGTCCCTGAGAAAGGCCGCTACCATCGCCTTTTAATACCGTATCATATCCCTGAGGCAGCATACGGATAAAGCTGTCCGCATTTGCCAGTTTTGCAGCGGCAATACATTCTTCATCGGTCGCATCTGGATTCCCATAACGGAGATTTTCCATGACAGTTCCGGTAAAAAGATTGACCTCCTGCAATACAATACCCAGTGACCGGCGCAAATCTGTCTTTTTGATTTTATTGATATTGATTCTGTCGTAACGGATTTTTCCGTCTGCAATATCATAAAATCGGTTAATCAGGTTTGTGATTGTTGTCTTTCCGGCCCCGGTAGCTCCTACAAAGGCTACCTTCTGTCCTGGCTCGGCATAAACAGAGATGTCATGTAAAATCTGTTTTTCCGGGACATAGCCAAAGTCCACATGGTCCATCACGATATGTCCCCGCAGTTTTGTGTAAGTCAGGCTGCCGTCATGGTGCGGATGCTTCCATGCCCATGTTCCGGTGTGTTCTTTACACTCCAGGAGATGACCGTTTTCCTCTCTGACATTTACCAACGTAACATATCCGTCGTCTGTTTCCGGAGCCTCATCCATAAAAGTGAAAATCCGGGAAGCGCCGGCAAGCGCTGTAATGATGGAATTAAACTGATTGGCGATTTGCGAGATGGGATTGGTAAAATTACGGGACAAAGTCAAAAACGAGGCAATCATTCCGAGGGTCATGGTGTTGTATCCGAAAAGCCCCAGATTGGTTATTCCTGCAATCGCCAGATAAGCGCCGATGATTGCAATCAGCACATATTGGACATAGCCAAGGGCATTCATCATCGGCATCATGGAATTGGCGTAGCCGTTTGCTTTGCCGGAATTGATTTCCCATGCATGGTTTCGGCGGCGCAGTTCCTTTTTGGACTGCTGTTCATGACAGAACACTTTGATTACCTTCTGACCGTTAATCATTTCTTCCACATACGCATCCAAATCGGCAAGGGTTTCCTGCTGAGCCGTAAAATATCCCCCGCTTTTTCCTGCAACTATTTTCACAATCTGCATGATGCAGGCTAAAGCAATGCAGACAAACAGAGTCAACCATACGCTGATGTAGAGCATACAGAAAAATACGGCCACAATAGTAAATACAGAAGAGACAAGCTGTGCCATAGACTGTGCAATCATCTGCCGCAGTGTATCTGTATCATTGGTATAAAGGCTCATAATGTCGCCGTGAGTATGGGTATCAAAATACCGGATGGGTAACTTCTGCATTTTGGAAAACATTTCATCACGGATTGTTTTAAGCGTCCCCTGCGCCACCGTTACCATCTGGCGGTTATAAATCCAGCTGGCGGCTGTCCCAATCAGGTAAACAGCGCCAAGGGTAATCAATGCATGGAGCAGTCCTGTAAAAACCGGTTCATCCATTCCAAGCATGGGAACGATATAACTGTCGATCAGCGTCTGTAAAAACATAGAAGACGCTGCACTTGCGATGGCGCTGAAAAGGATACATATGGCAACAAGAATCAACGTTTTTTTATAAGGTTTCATGTAAGACAGCAGACGTTTGACTGTCTGTGGATTCAGTTTTTCCGGTGCGTTCATATTATCTGGCTCCTTTCTGTGTATTCTGCTGGGATTCATATACTTCACGGTAAATATCGCAGGATTTCAGCAATTCCTCATGTTTTCCGACTGTGGCAATTTTTCCATCATCCATGACCAGAATCAAATCGGCATGTTGTACAGAGCTGATTCTTTGTGCGATTATGATTTTTGTCGTCTGAGGGAGATATTTCCGCAATGATTTTTGAATCAAGGCATCTGTATGGGTATCTACTGCACTGGTAGAGTCATCGAGAATCAGCACTTTGGGATTCTTAAGGAGCGCCCTTGCAATACATAGACGTTGTTTTTGTCCTCCAGAGACATTTGTTCCGCCCTGTTCCAGCCAAGTGTCATATCCATCCGGCATGGCGCAGATGAATTCATCTGCCTGCGCCAGACGGCAGGCCTCCCGAATTTCCTTCATTGTTGCGCCTTCGTTGCCCCAGCGGAGGTTCTCGGCAATCGTTCCGGAAAACAATTCGTTTTTCTGTAATACCATGGCAACCGCATGGTGCAGAGTGTCCAGGTCATATTGCTTTACATCAACCCCGCCAAGAGTCAGTTTTCCACTGCTTACATCGTATAAACGGGGAATCAGCTGTACAAGGGAGGTTTTGGAAGAACCGGTTCCGCCGATGATGCCAACGGTCTGTCCGGATTCGACGTGGAAATTGATATGCTCCAGCACTTTCCGGTCTGCTTTTGACGCATAGACAAAATCCACATTTTCAAACTCAATTTCTCCGTTTTTTACTTCATATACAGGCTCCTCCGGGTTTGTAATATCTGTTTTTTCCTGTAATACTTCCGCAATTCTCTGCGCAGAGGAACCGGCAATGGTAATCATGGCAAATACCATGGAAAGCATCATCAGGCTGGTCAAAATTTGCATGGCATAAGTGATGAGGGCAGTCAGGTTTCCGGTAGTCAGACCAAGAGCGGCATTGTTCCCGCTGGCAATGATTGCTTTAGCACCAATCCATGAAATCAGAATCATACAGGCATACATACAAAACTGCATCAGCGGAGAGTTCAACGCAATCAGACGCTCTGCTTTTGAAAAGTCATTGTAAATCCGTTTGGAAATTCCTTGGAATTTTCCGGTTTCATGTTCTTCCTGGCAAAAAGATTTTACGACACGGATTCCACGAACGTTTTCCTGCACCACATTATTCAGTTCATCATAGGTGGCAAAGACCCGTTTCATAATCGGCTGCACATTCCGGATAATTACAAACAGTAGGAACGCAAGGACAGGAATCGCAAACAGGAATACCATGGCAATTTCACTATTGATGCCAAAGGATACGGCCATAGAAAAAATCAACATGACCGGCCCGCGAATGGCCATACGAATCAGCATCTGGTATGCATTCTGGATGTTGGTTACGTCAGTGGTAAGCCTCGTTACCAGGGATGCTGTTGAAAATTTGTCAATATTGGAAAAAGAAAATGTCTGAATATTGTCATACATATCCTGACGCAGGTTAGCGGCGAACCCAGCGGACGCTTTTGCTCCGATATGTGCGGAAAGCATTCCGGTTCCCAGTTCTAAAATTGCAAATATGAGCAGGGCGAAACCGTATTTCCAGACGGCTCCCATATCCCCAAGATTAATTCCAAAGTCAATCAGATCGGCCATGCAAAGTGGAATTATAATTTCAAACACAACTTCCACAATCGAGAAAAAGATTGTCAGCAGTGAGCCTTTCCGGTGGCTTCGCAGGCTTTTGGCTAATGTCATTAACATATGTTATCACTCCTTTTTATAAAATGTAGTACGCTACATGTTTGACGAAAAAGTTGGCCGGCAACATACCGGCCTTATGAATTGTCCAAATTTCCGTATATCGTTACAAGCATATCCCTTAATTCAGAAATTTGCTCTGGTGTGAGTGACCGCAGCATGATTTCATCCTGTTTACTCACGGTATTCTCAATGTCTTGACCAACGGCAGCGGCTTTGTCTGTCAGCTGTACAATTTTGTTTCTGCGGTCTTCAGAATCAAACCAGGTGACCAGAAAACCATTTTGCTCCATCCGGGAAACAACACCTACAACTGTGGGATGAGATACCTGAAGACGGTCTTCAATCTCTTTCTGAGTCGCCTGCCCGCCTTTTTCATGGAGAAAAGCGAGAACCCTCGACTGTGAAAGGGTGAGACCTTGCCGCTTTAAGTCTGCATCGGCATTTACCTTAATTTTATCTGAAATCAGCTTAAAGTAATATCCGATTCCCTGTTCCATTATCACTATCACACCTCCTTCAATCTGTAGCATACTACACATTATAGAGAAAAAAATATGCGTTGTCAAGTGGGTTTCATAAATTTTGAGAAAAATAATTTGAATTCATCACTTGACATTGTGGCAAAGTCCATGCATCAAGATGTTTCATAGGAAATCCCTTAGGACATAAAGGAATCCAAAACGATATCACAGTCAGGTTGGTGATTAATACGGTTGCATTTGCAGTCGCGAACTCCATTTTCCAGACAGTTGCAGGTTCTTGTTTTTCGTTCCTGAGCAGAAGTATAAATTGGGGTTCCATCACCAGCTAAGGCAAGGGATTTTAAAACCATTAATTGACTTGAGTTTCTGTAGTGCTTATTTGAAGGCAGGCACATATATGGTCATCAGCAAGACGGTAAAAGATATGGGATTACTTTGCAATTATCTCATCTGAAAAAATGGATGCGAAAAAAGCAATCACCTTATATAAGAATAGAGATGCGTCGGAAAAAGTATTTCGTGCAGATAAATCTTAGCTGGGGCAAAATACTGGAAGTTAACATTAATTTGTTGACTTCTTAGGACTGGTTTAGTATCATAGATAATCAGGGGATACCCAGATGACTTAAATAGAAAGCTTGAAGATGAAATGGAAAGTAATCGATAGACAAGAGAGGAAAATACAATGAGTGAATTGAAGAAGATGGCCGTACCAGAGGGCAGAACGCAGATGATAGATATGAAGCCAAGAGAGAAACAGGATGAAGAGATGGAAATTGATTTGCTGGAACTTTTTCAGGCAATGATACATAAGCTGTGGCTGATCCTTTTGTTGTTGGTACTTGGTGCAGGGCTTGCCTTTGGTGCAACGAAGCTTTTGATTACACCGATGTATACAGCTTCTTCGGAGATTTATATTTTGACGAAGACAACCACTGTGACATCGCTTGCAGATATTCAGATGGGTGCACAGATTACCAGTGATTTTGCGGTTCTTGCAAAGAGCCGTCCGGTTGTGGAGAATGTCATTAAGGAGTTGCACCTGGATTATACTTATGAGGAAGTTGTAGGAATGATTTCGACAGAGAATCCTTCGGATACACGTATTTTAAGAATTAATGTACAGAATGCGGATGCGGAACTGGCGAAGGAGATGGCGAATACATTTGCTGAGGAGACGGCAGAGCGTGTTGCCTACATTATGACAACCGATAAGCCGAAGGTAGTGGAAGAAGCAGTTACACCGAAGCATCCATCGAGTCCAAGTGTGGGAAAGAATACGGTCCTTGGCGGACTTCTTGGCATGGTTCTTGCAATGGCGGTGATTACGGTGCTTTATCTAATGAACGATACAATTCAGACTGAAGAGGATGTCAGAAAGTATCTGGATCTGCATACGCTTGCAGCGGTGCCGATGGAAAAGAGGCGTTAAGGAATGAAGGAGAAGATACGCAAGGCACTTACAATCGTTCTGCTTCTGATCGCGGTTGCGTGTACGGGTTATCTGCTCTGGTATTATGGCTCTGCAATGAAAGCAGAAAAATCCCAGGATAATGCGAAAGAGATTGCCAAAAAAGAAGAGTCCCCGGAAGTGGTGGAAGAAGCAACTGAGGAAGAAGTGGAGATTCCGATTGATTTTGCTTCACTTCAGGCAACTAATCCGGATGTGTATGCATGGATTCAGATTGCTGGAACGGTAATTGATTATCCGGTGTTACAGAATGCAGAAGATGATTCGTATTATCTGAATCATTCCTGGGAGGGCATGAGTGCAGTGGAAGGAGCAATCTTCTCACAAGCATGTAATGCGAAGGATTTTACAGATTTTAATACGGTGTTATATGGACATCAGATGGGAGATGGGGTGGAGACCATGTTTCATCAGCTTGGAAGCTATCTGGACGCTGACTTTATGCAGTCCCATCGTGAGATTATAATCTATACACCAGAGCATATTCGTACATATAAAGTATTTGCGGCAGTAATATACGATGATCGCCATTTGATTCAGCATTATAACTATGTGATGAACAGCGAACGTCAGGATTTTATAGATTCTATTTATAATTCCAGAGATTTACGGAATCAGTTTTGTAATGATGTGGATGTGACAACAGAAAGCCGGATTCTGTCATTAAGTACATGCGTTTCGACAGAACCATCACACAGATTACTTGTGGAGGCAGTACTGGTAGATGAAAAATAAGAATATATATATAGGAGTTCTTGCGGTTGTATGTGCGATTCTGGTATGTGGAGTAGGCTATACCGTATGGAAAGATAAAAATCAGGATAAAGAAGTGACTTCATCCGTTTCTGATAATAAAGATATTACCTCAGATACTGTGGTCGTAGATGGTGTGGAATATCGTTTAAATACCAATATACAGACCGTGCTGTTCATGGGAATTGATAAAGCGGCAAAGAGCGATATGGGTGGTCGTGCAGGTGAGAATGGGCAGAGCGACAGCTTGAATCTTCTGATAGTTGACAGAGAGACGAAGAAAGGGCAGATTCTGCAGATTTCCCGCGATGCCATGGTGGATATTGATATCTATTCTGCATCGGGTGAGAAGATGATGTCGGAACCGGGACAGATTGCACTTCAGTATGCATATGGCGATGGGGAAGAAGAAAGCTGCCATCTCACTGCGGAAAAAGTTTCAGAACTTTTGTATGGAGTGAATGTGGATTCCTACCTTTCACTGACAATGGAAGGAATGGTGAAAGCAGCAGATGCAATTGGTGGTATCACAATGACCATACCGGAAGATTATACTTGGATTGATTCGGCTTTTGAGGCAGGTGCAACAATTACTATGGATGGACAGACGGTAGAAAAATATGTGCGCTCCAGAGATACAGAGGTATTGGACAGTAATGTGCAGAGAATGCAGCGGCAGTCTCAGTTTATGGGAGCATTGATTAAAAAACTGCAGAGTATTAACGGAACTGGTAATTATTTGAACCTTTATCAACAGATGGAACCATATATGACAACGAATATGACTGCAGACGAAATGAAAGCATTATCTGAATATGATATAGATACCAGTACCATTAGCGTTCCCGGTGAAGTGATTTTGAAGGATGGACATGCACAGTTTATCGTGGATAATGATGAATTACAAAAAATTATCCTCAAAATATTTTACAAATAGTAAGTAATGTGTTATAGTGTGTATGTTTAAAAACTTAGTTTTGCATTAAAGCAATAATATTAATAAGGAGGACGAGAGTCATGAAATCGAGAATCATGAAGACTATCGGACTTGTGGCAGCTATGGTTGCTTGCGTTGGTATGACAGTATTTGCAGCACCAAGTCCATCTGCAAGCACTGTAGTAACAGGTGCTACAACAACTGCAAAAGATGCTAAGATTATCATCAGCGAAGTTCCTGCTGAACATGCAAGTGCAGTGACAGAAATTAAGTCTGAAGCTGGACTTAAGAAGGCACTTGGTAATGATTTTAGTGCGAACATGACAGTTGCAGATGTAGTGGAAGCTTCTATCGAAGGACCAGCTCCAACAGGAGAATTTGATATCACATTCAATGTGAAGGGTGTAACAGCATCTACAAAAGGTCAGATTCTTCACTGGAATGGACAGGAATGGGAAAAGATTCCAACAAAGATGGGGGAAGGTACTATGACAGGTACATTCACTTCTTTGTCTCCAGTTGCATTCGTTGTTGATAAGACAACATTAGCTTCTGGTACAGCATCATCTCCAAAGACAAGCGCAGCAGCAGTTTCTGGTGTAGCAGTTCTTGGACTTGCAGCAGTTGCAGGTGCTTATGGTCTGAAAAAGAAAGAACGCTAATCGGATTTGAATATCAGGATTAGAAGGAAGGCTCTTCTTTGTGGCGGATGATCCGACAGAAGGAAGAGTTTTCTATTTACAGGAGAAGGATATGGATTTGGTTGATATCCATTGCCACATTTTGCCGATGGTGGACGATGGTCCGGGGTCGGTGGAAGAGGCGATTCGTGTTTTGATGGAAATGCGGAAGCAGGGCGTGAGGCATGCGATTGTTACGCCGCATTTTCGAAAAGAGATGTTTGAGCCTTCTATGAGAAGGGTATTGTATTCTTATAAGAAGATGAAAGAAATTGCCGGGGGGATGGGGATTACGCTTCGCCTCGGATGTGAATATTATAGAGATGAACAGATAGTAGAAGATTTTAATCATAAGCGGCGTCCGACGATGGCGGGCAGCAGGTATGTTCTGGTGGAGTTTTCGACGAACGATCTGTTTTCGGTTGTTCGGAATTACATTTACGAGTTGACTGCGAAGGGATATCGGCCAGTCGTGGCACATGTGGAACGCTATTTTTGCTGCCAGGATTTGGAGAATGTGCAGGAACTGAAGGATCTGGGAGCGTTGATTCAGGTGAATGCCGGGTCTGTTTTAGGAGAAGACGGTAGGAAGATTCAGAAGTTCTGTCAGGAGCTTATGAATCGGAATCTGGTGGATTTTATTGGGTCAGATACGCATAATACAACAAGCCGAAAGCTGAATCTGGAAAAGTGTGCTTCCTATGTGACGAAGAAGATGGGGAAAGCTTATGCCAGAAGGATTTTCTATGAGAATCCATTAAGAATATGGAAAAACAGGTGAATATATGAAGAAGGTTAATATTACAATTGATAAGAAGACGTATGGAGTGCGGGAGTCGGTGAAGACCCTTCGCACGAATTTACGGTTTTGTGGGGACGATAAACAGGTGATTCTGATGACAAGTTGTCTTCCGGGAGAAGGAAAAACAGACACGTCGATTGAACTTGCGAGATCAATCGCAGAGATGGGAAACAGTGTAGTGCTGGTAGATGCGGATATGAGAAAGTCTGTGATGGTATCCAGGCTACAGGCGACGAATGTAGATAAGGGATTGTCCCATTTCTTGTCAGGTCAGTGTGTACTTGCGGATGCACTTGTTTCGACGAATATTCCGAAGATGCATTTGATGGTGGCGGGGCCTGCTGTGCCGAATCCGACTGAGCTTTTAGAAACGAAGCGTTTCCAGGGAATGATTGATTCTATGCGTAAGGTGTATGATTATATTATTATAGACTGCCCGCCACTGGGACTTGTGGTGGATGCTGCAATTGTTGCGAAGGAATGTGATGGTGCCATTCTTGTGGTAGAATCGGCTAAGACGAAGTACCGTCTGGCACAGTCTGTCAAGGAGAAACTGGAATATACGGGTGTTCCGATACTTGGTGTGGTGCTGAATAAGGTGGAACGTAAGAAGAATTCTGGTTACTATAACAAGTATTATGGCAAGGAATACAAGAAGGATAACTACGAGGGTTACTATTCATCGGTTGAGAAAAAGAAGTAGGGTTATGTAATGGAAGAGTTATATCGATTGATTGAGGAAAAGATCCGGTCATCTGGATATACAGGAATCGTTGACGGAGAAGCATTCTATCATGATGTCAGTGAAGAGGCGGATGATCAGGAGAATGGAACGTATATGTTCTTGTTGAAGAAAAGTGATACCTTATCTTATAAGGGATGTATGGAGATTATGGATGATCAGTTTGATCTACATTATGTGGACATTCATGATGGAGACAAGGTATATCATGTAGATTTTGATGCATAATCACAAATAAAGAGATTGATAAGTATTTCATTAGATATGTTTGAGAATGGCATATAAGTAGAGAAAATATGGTGCATGTGAGCCCCTGAACTAACAGGGATTCACATGCACCATTATATGTTTTACCTTTGGAAATTTTGTTTCGATGGAATCGTGTACGTGTTCAGCAATACTGTGTGATTCGTACAAGGTCATGTTGCCATCGGCTCCGATTTCAATATCAACATAGATTTTGTTTCCAAAGACGCGGGTCTGCAGAAAGTCTACCTGTATGACACCGTTCTGGTCGAGTGCACATGTGCGAATGGCCTCTTCTGTAGAAGCATCGCAGGAATGGTCAACCATTTTGCTGATGGCATCCAGAAAGATGTCGATGGCAGCCTTTACGATAAAGATACAGATGACTTCGCTGGCAATGGGATCCAAAATCGGGAAACCGAGGCGGGCTCCAGCAATACCGATTAATGCACCTATGGAGGAGAGCGCGTCACTTCGGTGATGCCATGCATCTGCCATGAGTGCACTGGAGTCAATTTTTTGTGCATTTATCTTTGTGTACCAATACATGGCTTCTTTTGCCAAAATGGAGATAATGGCAGCAATCAGGGCAAGAACACCAGGAATAGTGAGGGACACATAATTACCGCCAAATATATTTTTCGCAGCCTGAATACCAATGAAGAGTCCGGTGATAAACAGAACAACGGATAAGATAATGGCGGCAACGCATTCGAAGCGTTCGTGTCCATAGGGGTGTTCTTTGTCAGATTCCCGTGAGGATACTTTGACACCGATGATGACGATAATACTGCTGAATACATCCGAAGCAGAGTGGACAGCATCACTGATCATAGCACCGGAATGCGCCAGAAGTCCGGCTAATAATTTAAAGGCAGATAGAAGCAGGTTGCCGAGAATGCTGACTATAGTGACGCGGGTGGCTGTTTGCTCGAAATGATTGCTTTTTTTCGGGTGATTTGGTTTTTCTGGATGTTTTGATTTCTCCAGAACATTTGATTTTTCCATAAGTAATAACCTCCTGAGATAATTGTGGATATGCACATGCTTACTGGAAAAGGTAAAAAAAGCACCCGTGGTTCCAGTAATAGCAACTACTGTCCCATGGATGTGTCATCCACTGTCACGGAAGTGACCCGGCTCCGGAAGAAGTACTTTCCGGCCTGTTCAGTTTGTACTGTAGATAAAATATGCAGTGCAAATATTAAAAATGATTATCTCAGAGGAATTATAAAAAGTCAAGACAAACAGTGATTAGGAGAAAAAAACGGAGAAAAATAGGAGAGCTGTTGAACTACAGATGATTCATTGTGGTTCGACAGCTCTTTGTTGTTTTGCGTTTATAGTAGAAGGACAGAGATTAGATGCAAGATTTTACAGTCTGTGAGCTTCCAGCCATTTGCTGGCTTTTTCGCATACATTTTTCAGGCAGGTTTCTTCAAACGGGCTGTCCAGTCCGGCATTTCCCAAAAGTTTTGTGAATACCTCGCTTCCGCCCTGAACTGTGTACTTCATATAGGTTTTCCATGCTTCTTCACGGTTTTCCTGAATTCTTGCCCAGAACTGAAGAGAAACGGTCTGCGCCAGACAGTAGTCAATATAGTAAAATGGACTACTGTAAATGTGGTGCTGTCTCTGCCAGCCTTCTCCTTCACTGTAGAATGGAATTTCTCCGTCCAGCTTCATCCATGGCATATAGATGCCGAGCAGTTCTTTCCAGACGGCATGGCGTCCGGCAGGAGTTAAATCTGGCTTTTCATATACAACGTGCTGGAAATGGTCTACCATGGTTCCGTATGGAATAAAGGTAAGCGCTCCTGCCAGATGGCTGTATAAGAATTTATCTGCGTCTGCTCCAAAGAAATCTTTTGCCCAAGGCTCCGCAAAGAATTCCATGGACATGGAGTGTACCTCGCAGGCTTCCAGTGAAGGCCATACAGTAGAAAAGGGAACGCGGCTCCGGTTGGTGTAAGCGGCAAATGCGTGCCCGGCTTCGTGTGTAATGACTTCTACATCTCCTTGTGTGCCATTAAAGTTCGCAAAGATAAATGGGACTTCATAATCAGCCAGTGAGGTGCAGTAGCCACCGCTTGCTTTGCCTTCTGTAGAAAGAACATCCATCAGTTTCATATCCAGCATGGTGTGGAAAAATTCACTGGTTTCCGGTGAAAGTTCATCGTAGAATTTACGTCCGGCTGCAATGGTATCATCGAAGCTTCCTGCGGGTTTAGGATTACCGGTGCGGAACTGGAGAGCGTTATCCGCAAAACTCATCGGATATTCCTTTCCAAGGCGCTCAGCCTGTCTTTTATAAATAGAATCTGCCACAGGAACCAGATATGTTACAACGGCCTGACGGAATTTCGCCACATCTTCCTTTGTATAGCAGTTACGCATCATACGGTAATATCCCAGCTCTGTATATCCATCGTAGCCTAATTTGCGTCCCATCTTATCACGGAGATGGACTAGCTTATCATAGATGGTATCCAGTTTTTCCTGATTTTCCTTATACCAGTTTCCTTCCGCCTTCCATGCAGCTAAGCGGCGGGCGTCGTCCGGGTCATTCTTTAATGGAGTAAGCTGACTCAAGGTGTAAGTCTTTCCTTCAAATGGAATCTGGGCAGAGGCCAGAAGTTTTTCGTATTCATTTGTCAGATTGTTTTCTTCTGTCATATCGTCAATGATTTCAGGAGAGAACTGCTTCAATTCGATTTCTGCATTTAAGAAGGTTACATTGCCGAATTCAGAGGCGAAATCTGCACGGAATGGAGACTGCAATAAGGCAATGGTCCATTTCTGGTCATATTCATTTAACTGAGGTCCGGCACTGTTCCAAAACTGCATTTCCTCATCATAAAAGGTATCGCGTGTATCGATGGTATGGCGGATATTAGCAAGGTTGGAAAGCGTGCTGATGTGACGGTCCAGCTTATCTTTTTCAAGAAAGATTTCTTTTGCTTCCTTATAATCAGCGGCTTTGGAAAGACGGTCTGTAAGGGCTGCAATCTGCGCCTTCAGATCATCCAAGTCAGGACGTTGATATTTCATATCTGAAAAATTCATGGTTAAAATACCTCCTTCATTTTACATGAAAATATAGTTCTTATTATGTAGTATATCGGATTTGTATGGTATACGCAAGGTGGGTTTGGATAGAACGATTGATGTTTTTTAACTAGCAATTTCACGTGGTAAAGTGTTACAATGATAAGAAACATCATTGTTTTTGATGAAAAATTATTGTAGTATACCAACATAGCTTTTTTAGACAGGGAGGAACAAATTATGAAGAAGAGATTTTTAAGCATGTCATTAGTAGTAGCAATGGCTGCTGTAGCTATGACAGGATGTGGCGGTAACTCCGGCTCATCAGATAAAAGTGGAGATGCAGACACAATCAAGATTGGTGGTATGGGACCAATCACAGGTGGAGCTGCTTATTATGGAACAGAAGTAAAACAGGGTTCGCAGATTGCCATTGATGAAATCAATGAAGCAGGCGGAATCAACGGAATGAAGATTGAATATAATTTCCAGGATGATGAAGCAGATGCAGAAAAGGCAGTCAACGCTTACAATACATTAAAGGACTGGGGCGTACAGATAATGGTTGGTGCTACTACATCAGATGCAACTATTTCTTTGGAAGCAGAGACAGCTGCTGACAACGTATTTCAGATTACACCATCTGGTTCATCTGTAGATTGTGTAACAAGCCCGAACGCATATCAGGTTTGCTTCTCAGACCCGAACCAGGGTATTGCTTCTGCTCAGTACATAGCAGACAATAAACTTGCAACAAAGGTTGCTGTAATCTATGACAGCTCAAACTCATACTCATCAGGTATCTATGAAAACTTTGCAAAGAAAGCAAAAGAAGAAGGACTTGATATCGTATCTACTGGAGCATTTACAGCAAGCAATAATACAGACTTCAGCGTACAGTTACAGGATGCTAAGAACAATGGCGCAGAATTGGTATTCTTACCGGTTTACTATCAGCAGGCATGCATCATTTTAAAACAGGCTTCTGATATGCAGTACGCACCAACATTTTTCGGATGTGACGGATTAGACGGTATCCTTGGAGTAGATGGATTTGATAAATCTCTTGCAGAAGGCGTTATGTTATTAACACCATTCGCAGCAGATGACATGGCACAGTCTACACAGGATTTCGTAGCAAAATATGAAAAAGCTTATGGATCAACACCAAGCCAGTTTGCAGCAGATGCATACGATGCAGTTTATACAGTAAAGGCAGCAGCAGAAGCAGCAGAAATTACAGGTGATATGTCAGCTTCCGATATCTGCGATGCACTTGTGGAACAGATGAAGACCATCGAAGTAGATGCTATTACATCAAAAGAAGGCGTTCCAATGAAATGGGATGAAAACGGAATGGTTGACAAAGCTCCAAAAGCTGTTATTATCACAGATGGTGCATACAAAGCAATGTAATCAATCACAACAATCTAAGTTTTTTCTTTGGGGGTTGTCTTAAGACAACTCCCATTTTTCAATAAAAGATAACATGAGGAAAAGGAAGAGAAAGAGGTGTTGAAATGGGATTTTTATCTTATTTAATCAGTGGAGTCAGTCTTGGAAGCGTCTATGCACTGATTGCGCTTGGATATACCATGGTTTATGGAATTGCAAAGATGCTGAACTTTGCTCATGGTGATATCATTATGGTCGGCAGTTATGTAATCTTTACCGCAACAACAATGGCAGGAATTCCGGTTCCGGTTGCAATTCTGGCTTCTATTATAATATGTACCGTATTAGGTGTGGTAATTGAAGGAATTGCATATCGTCCGCTTAGAGGGACATCGTCCCTTGCTGTATTGATCACCGCAATTGGTGTCAGCTATTTTCTGCAGAATGCAGTACAGATTATTTATGGAGCAAATGCAAAATCTTTCAAATCAGTCGTTCCGTTAAAGGCAGTTAAACTGGCAGGCGGCGAGCTGGTTATTTCAGGAGAAACCATTGTAACCATTATTTCCTGCGTTGTCATTATGGTTGCACTGAATACGTTTGTAAATAAAACAAAGACCGGTCATGCCATGCTTGCAGTAGCTGAAGACCGTCAGGCGGCAGAACTGATGGGAATTAATGTAAATAAGACCATTTCCCTTACTTTCGCAATTGGTTCCGGACTTGCAGCAGTAGCTGGTATGCTGCTTTGTTCTGCTTATCCGAACCTTACACCAACAACTGGTGCTATGCCTGGTATTAAAGCATTTACCGCAGCGGTATTTGGCGGAATCGGTTCTATTCCGGGTGCGTTGATTGGTGGAATCTTGCTTGGAATCATTGAAATCTTAAGCAAAGCCTACATATCTACCCAGCTTGCAGATGCAATCGTATTTGCAGTGCTGATTATAGTATTGCTTGTGAAACCTACGGGTATTCTTGGAAAGAAAATCAGTGAGAAAGTGTAGGTGGAGAAGATGAAGAAAATGACAATGAGTAAAACCTCAAAACAGAATTTTATAACATACGCAATGGTTATCGTTGCTTATGTGATTTTTCAGACTCTTTCTGCAACAGGAAATTTATCCAGTCTGATGCAGGGACTTCTTGTTCCGCTTTGTACGTATTCTATACTGGCAGTTTCTCTGAACCTTACAGTAGGTGTACTTGGAGAACTGAGCCTTGGCCAAGCGGGCTTTATGTGTATTGGAGCATTTTCAAGTGCATTCTTTACAGCCTGTATGAAAGACACGATTACAAATGATCTGCTTCGTTTTATCCTTGCATTTATCGTTGCGGCAGTTTGTGCGGGAATCTGCGGAATTTTAATCGGTATTCCGGTTCTGAGACTGAAAGGGGATTACCTTGCAATTGTAACACTGGCATTTGGCGAAATTATTATGAATATCATCAATGCTTTATATGTAGGAAGAGATGAGAACGGATTCCATTTTTCTATGAAAGACAGTATGTCATTGAATATGTCAGACAGTGGAAAGATTATTATTAAAGGTGCACAGGGAATTACAGGAACAGCCCGTCAGTCTACCTTTACTATTGGTATTATTTTACTGCTTCTTACATTGGTAGTTGTTCTGAATCTGATGAATTCACGCTCAGGACGTGCGATTATGTCTATCCGTGACAACCGTATTGCAGCAGAATCCGTAGGTATCGATATTACAAAATACAAAATTATGGCATTTGCAATTTCTGCATCTCTTGCCGGACTTGCAGGATGCTTATATGCACATAATCTGTCTTCTTTAACAGCTCTGCCTAAGAACTTTGGATATAATATGTCCATTATGATTCTGGTATATGTGGTACTTGGCGGAATGGCAAATATGAGAGGTTCTGTTATTGCGGCAGTTCTGCTTACAATGATTCCGGAACTTCTGCGTGAGATTGGGGAATACCGTATGCTGATTTATGCGGTCATCATGATTGTGATGATGATTTTCAACTGGAGTCCGAAGGTAAAAGAATGGCGTGAAGCACATTCGATTAAAGGCGCCTTCCACAAAAAGAATGTGAAGGAGGCAGAGTAAGATGGCAATGTTAGAGGTTAAAAATTTAGGGATTTCTTTCGGCGGACTTCGTGCTGTTGATGGATTTAATATTAAGATTGAAAAGGGACAGCTCTATGGTCTGATTGGACCGAACGGAGCAGGAAAGACTACCATTTTCAATATGCTTACAGGTGTTTACAAACCGACAGATGGTTTGATTGAACTGGATGGACAGAATATTACAGGAAAGAAGACCATTGAGATTAACAAGGCCGGAATTGCCCGTACATTCCAGAACATTCGTCTGTTCAAGGAACTGACTGTACTTGACAATGTAAAAGTGGGACTTCATAATCACCATAAATATTCTACTTTAGCGGGCATTCTCCGCCTTCCGAGTTATCATAAAGTAGAGAAAGAAATGAATGCAGAGGCAATGGAACTCCTGGAAGTGTTTGGACTTGACGGAGAGGCGGACCAGCTTGCATCGAACCTTCCGTATGGTAAACAGCGTAAGCTGGAAATTGCAAGAGCTCTTGCAACGGAACCGAAGCTGTTACTGTTAGATGAGCCGGCAGCCGGCATGAACCCGAATGAGACCATTGAGCTGATGGAAACCATTCGTTTTGTACGTGATAAATTTGACATGACTGTTCTTCTGATTGAACATGATATGAAACTGGTGTCAGGTATTTGTGAGGAACTGACTGTACTGAACTTCGGACAGGTGCTTGCGCAGGGCAAGACCAGCGAGGTACTGAATAATCCGGAAGTTATCAAAGCATATCTTGGAGAGTAGGAGGAGAAGAATCATGGCAATGCTTGAAGTAAAAGATTTGGAAGTGTATTACGGAATGATTCAGGCAATCAAAGGCATTTCCTTTGAAGTAAATCAAGGGGAAGTCATTGCGCTGATTGGTGCAAATGGTGCCGGAAAGACCACTACACTTCAGACAATTACGGGGATGATTCCGTCTAAGAAGGGGAGCATCACATTTAACGGAACAGATATTACAAAAGTGCCGGGACACAAAATTGTGCCGATGGGTATGGCACATGTGCCTGAGGGAAGACGTGTGTTTGCGCAGCTTAGTGTACTGGACAATTTGAAGCTTGGAGCGTATACTAGAAATGATCAGAAGGAGATTCAGGAAAGCCTTCAGATGGTATACAGACATTTCCCAAGACTGGAAGAAAGAAAGAATCAGATGGCAGGAACCTTGAGTGGTGGAGAGCAGCAGATGCTTGCCATGGGTCGTGCGCTGATGTCGAAACCGAGTATTGTGCTTATGGATGAACCATCTATGGGGCTGTCACCAATTTTCGTAACGGAAATTTTTAATATTATCCAGGAAATTTCCAAAGAAGGAACAACGGTACTTCTGGTAGAACAGAATGCGAAGAAAGCACTTTCCATTGCGGACAGAGCGTATGTGCTGGAGACTGGTAATATTGTTCTTTCAGGTGACGCGAAAGTTCTGATGAATGACGAATCAATTAAGAAAGCATATTTGGGAGAGTAGGTGTCGAGTATGAAGAAAACCATAATTACGATTGCGAGAAGCTACGGAAGCGGCGGACGTACACTTGGTATCAAACTGGCAGAAGAGCTTGGAATTCCTTGTTATGACAGAAATATCATTCGGATTGCATCGGATGAGAGCGGGGTTAATGAGCAGTTATTTGGGGAAGCTGACGAGAAGGTAACCGGTCTTAATCTTTTCAAAGGAACGAAACCGTATACAGGGGAACTCCTTCCGCCTGGACATCCGGATTATACTTCCAGAGATAATCTCTTTAATATTGAAGCACAGACAATCAAAAATCTCGCAGACAAAGGTCCTTGCATTTTTGTGGGACGTTGCGCGGATTATGTTTTGAAAGACAGAGAAGATGTGGTACGTCTGTTCTTCTATGCTCCGATGGAGGACTGCATCAGAAGAGCGAAAGAAGTATCGGGCGAAGACGAAAAAGATTTAGTCAAAAAGATTAACCGCATTAACAAATATCGTGCCGATTATTACCGGTATTATACCGGACATGAGTGGAATGACAGTGAATATTATGATTTCTGTCTGAACACATCATCTATGAGCTATGAAAAATTAGTTGAAGTGGTAAAAGCGTATCTGGAAATCTACAATGCATAAGTAATACATTATAATCATAATATGGAGGTGCAACATTGCTGTATACAGCATCTCCTTTAAAGAAAAGACTTGACTTTACAGGAATCCTATGATATTCTACTAGGGCGAATGGAAGTATAGGTCTTTTTTTTATGCCTATTTTTAGACAGCCTCGCAAGCTGTCATGTAACTGAAAATTAGAACATAAAAGCGAGGTGGAAGTTGTGCGTACAAGAATTACATTAGAATGTACAGATTGCAAACATCGTAACTACAACATGACTAAGGATAAGAAGTCTCATCCTGAACGCATGGAAACAAAGAAATACTGTAGATTCTGCAAATCACACACGTTACACAAAGAAACGAAATAGTCTTTGAAGGGAAGTGAATGTATGGGAGATTCTAAAGAGACCCAAAAAACTCCTTTCTTTAAAGGGTTAAAAGCTGAGTTTAAGAAGATTTTCTGGCCAGACAAAAATACTCTTGCAAAACAGACTGTAGCAGTCGTTTCTGTTTCCGTTGTTTTAGGCATTATCATTTCGGTGATTGATGTCATTGTAAAATACGGAATTGATTTATTAGTTAGATAGTTACTGATAAATAAAGTTACGAGAAAGGTGATTTTATGGCAGAAGCAAGATGGTACGTGGTTCATACCTATTCTGGGTATGAAAACAAAGTGAAAGCCAATATTGATAAGACAATCGAGAACCGTCATCTGGAAGATGAGATTTTAGAAGTCAGAGTTCCTATGCAGGAAGTGGTAGAACTCAAGAACGGTGTTCAGAAAGCATCTATGAAGAAGATGTTCCCTGGATATGTGCTGATTCATATGTTTATGAATGATGACACATGGTACGTTGTGAGAAATACCAGAGGTGTGACCGGGTTCGTAGGGCCTGGGTCAAAACCGGTTCCGCTTACAGACGCTGAGATGTCTTCTCTCGGAATCCAGAAAGACAACGTAATCGTTGATTTCAAAGAGGGCGATACCGTGACGGTTACTGCGGGCGCATGGGAAGGAACGGTAGGAATGGTTCAGTCTGTAAATGCAGCTAAGCAGAGTCTTATTATCAATGTTGAGTTATTCGGGCGCGAAACGCCGGTAGAAATCAGTTTCGCAGAAGTAAAACAGATGTAACTTTATGCAGAAAGCATAAGAACACGTGGGAGGGAAATCCCCGCAAATACCACAAGGAGGTACTTTAAAATGGCAAAAAAAGTTTCAGGTTATATTAAATTACAGATTCCAGCCGGAAAGGCAACACCAGCTCCACCTGTTGGACCAGCACTTGGTCAGCACGGAGTAAATATCATGGAATTTACAAAGCAGTTCAATGCAAAGACAGCAGATCAGGGAGATTTAATTATCCCTGTAGTTATCACAGTTTACAGTGACAGAAGTTTCAGCTTCATCACAAAAACACCACCAGCAGCAGTTCTTATTAAGAAAGCCTGCAACCTTAAATCAGGTTCTGGTGTACCTAACAAGACAAAAGTTGCTAAGATCACAAAAGCTCAGGTAAAAGAAATCGCAGAACTTAAGCTGCCAGACTTAAATGCAGCATCTGTAGAAGCTGCTATGAGCATGATCGAAGGAACTTGCAAGAGCATGGGTGTAACAGTTGTAGAATAAGCGGTGCCTTATTGCAACTTGAGTGAAAACTGTAAACAAACACGTGGGAGGGAAATCCCGTAATCACCACTAGGAGGTATTGAAAATGAAAAGAGGAAAGAAATACGTAGAAGCTGCAAAGTTAATCGACAGATCAGTTCTCTATGATAAAGAAGAAGCAATCGCATTAGTGAAAAAGAGTGCGACAGCAAAATTTGATGAAACAATCGAAGCTCATATCAGAACAGGTTGTGATGGACGTCACGCTGACCAGCAGATTCGTGGTGCAGTAGTTCTGCCACACGGAACAGGTAAGAAAGTTCGTATCCTTGTATTTGCAAAAGACGCTAAAGCAGAAGAAGCAAAAGCAGCTGGAGCAGACTATGTAGGTGGAATGGAACTTATCGAAAAGATCCAGAAAGAAAACTGGTTTGAATTTGACGTTGTAGTTGCTACTCCAGATATGATGGGTGTTGTTGGACGTATTGGTCGTGTACTTGGACCAAAAGGTTTAATGCCAAACCCAAAAGCTGGTACTGTAACAATGGACGTAACAAAAGCTGTAAACGATATCAAAGCTGGTAAGATTGAATACAGATTGGATAAGACAAACATCATCCATGTACCAGTTGGAAAAGCTTCTTTCACTGAAGAACAGTTAGCGGACAACTTCCAGACGCTTATCGATGCAATCAACAAAGCAAGACCAGCAGCAGTTAAAGGTCAGTTCCTTAAGAGTGTAACTCTTACATCTACAATGGGACCTGGCGTAAAAGTTAACCCGGTTAAATTGGGTTAATCTGCTGAATTGCCTTATTGAAAATCGGCAATAGAATTTTAATCCCCACAGGAATTTCCTGTGGGGATTTTGTTATAGCGACGAGGTGAATGCGGCATGTTTACATGGCTGCATTCGCCGACCGCTAATCAGCGGATAAAATTCGCAAAGTGTGTTTTATCCGCTGTTGTGACGAGAAACGAGGTGATAGAGATATGTTATTAATTAAGAATGCAGAAGTCTATAGTCCGAAGTATATCGGGAAAAAAGATGTTCTGGTTTGTAATGAAAAGATTGTCGCACTAGAAGATTACATACCAGAGATTCCGATAGCGTGTGAAATAATTGATGGAATGGGAATGAAAATGATTCCGGGGATGATTGACCAGCATATTCACGTAACCGGGGGCGGCGGAGAAGGAAGTTTCCGCACACGTACACCGGAACTGAATTTATCAGAACTGATAGAAGGCGGAATTACCACGGTAGTTGGATTGCTTGGAACAGATGGTATCACCAGAACGGTGGAAAATCTGTATGCCAAAATCGCTGCGCTGAATGAAGAAGGTGTGACTGCATATATGCTGACAGGGGCATATGATTATCCGAGCCCGACGATTACGGGAGAGGTAGAACGGGATATAACATTTATCAAAGAAATATTAGGGGTAAAACTGGCAATCTCGGACCACAGGGCGCCGAATGTGTCCGTGCGGGAATTGATTCAGCTGGCAAGTAAGACCCGTGTGGCAGGAATGCTCAGCGGAAAACCGGGAATAGTAACCCTTCATATGGGGGATTCCGAGAAACGGCTTGCGCCTGTATTCCGAGCATTAGATGAAAGCGAAATTCCGGTTACTATTTTCAGACCAACTCATGTAAACCGTAATCCGGGACTTTTACGAGAAGCGTTTGGCTATTTGGATATGGGCGGATATATTGACCTTACCTGTATGCCAAATTCAGATTTGACTCCGGGGGCATGTATCCGAAAGGCGATAGAACAGGAACTTCCGGTAGAACATATTACCATCAGTTCAGATGGACATGGAAGCTGGTCTAATTATGGAGAGGATGGAAGACTTCTGGAAATTGGTGTGTCGGGAGTAGATGCGCTGTGGAAAGAACTGGTATCTATGGTGAAGACGCAGAAATTTACATTGGAAGAAGCACTTCCGTATGTGACCGAAAACGTAGCAGAAGCGCTGGGACTTTCAGGGAAAAAAGGATGTATATCAGAAGGGGCAGACGCGGATTTGTTGCTTATGGATGCAGAAATGAACCTGCGGACGGTAATTGCCAGAGGCACTGTTTTCATGGACAATGGATTGATAGTCAAAAAGGGAACGTATGAAAAATAGTCCATAAGAATAAATGCGTGAAAGAATCTATAAAATAATTAAAAAAACATTGACAAACAGAATACACGATGCTATTATATTACGGTAGCTGCCGAAGACAGTAGGTGCCGCGAGGCATAAGGACGAAAACGCCTACCGAGGAATGCAAGATTCATATGATTGAACTTACACCTCTATGTCTTACGGATATAGAGGTTTTTTAAACCATATTTCCTTGTGGCAGTAAAGAAAATAATACAAGGAGGAGACAGATTCGTGGCAAAAGTTGAATTAAAACAACCAGTTGTACAGGCAATCGTAGAAGATATCACAGACGCACAGTCAGCAGTTTTAGTTAACTACTGTGGTTTAACAGTGGCAGAAGACACAGCACTTCGTAAACAGTTAAGAGAAGCTGGTGTTATCTACAAAGTCTGCAAGAACACAATGATGAAGAGAGCTTTCGAAGGAACTGATTTTGCTCAGTTAGATGAATTCCTTGAAGGACCAAGCGCTATTGCAATTTCGAAAGATGATGCAACAGCACCTGCAAGAATCATCTGCAAATTTGCTAAAGACGCTAAAGCTCTTGAAGTTAAAGCAGGTATTGTTGAGGGAACTTTATACGATCAGAAAGGTGTAGAAGAACTTTCAAACATTCCAGCAAGAGATGTACTGTTATCCAAATTACTTGGAAGCTTACAGTCACCTATTACAAATCTTGCTCGTGTACTTAATCAGATTGCTGAAAAGGACGGAGCAGAAGCACCAGCAGCTGAATAATCAGAGTGTTGGACATAGTTAATAAGACAATAACATTTAATGGAGGAAAATAAAATGGCAAAATTAACAACAGCAGAATTTATTGAAGCTATCAAAGAATTATCTGTATTAGAATTAAACGATTTAGTTAAAGCATGTGAAGAAGAATTTGGTGTATCTGCAGCAGCAGGTGTTGTAGTTGCAGCAGCAGGTCCTGCAGAAGCAGCAGCAGAAAAAGATGAATTTGATGTAGAATTAACAGCAGCAGGTGCTTCTAAAGTTAAGGTTATCAAGATCGTTCGTGAAATCACAGGTCTTGGACTTAAAGAAGCTAAAGAAGTAGTAGACGGAGCTCCAAAGGTAATCAAAGAAGCTGCTTCTAAAGCTGAAGCTGAAGAAATCAAAGCTAAACTTGAAGCTGAAGGTGCATCAGTTACTCTTAAGTAATTTGGCCTTTTCAAGGAAAGAACATTCGGACCGCACAGGCGTTGACTGTGCGGTCTTTTGCTTTGCAATGCATATCATGGCTGCGCTGGTGATCTAATTGTTTGCAGAAGGCTGATAGCCGGAGTGTTCTGCAAACTGTTAGATAAAATCTATAAACAAATCTATAAACTAATAGAAAAAATAGTTGACAAGCGTATTGACAATATGCTATATTTAAAAATGCACTATTGTGGAAAAATATGCCATTAGTGCGCCCTGATATACTAGGCGGAAAATATCCGAAAATTTATTATATAAGGAGTGAAACGTCAATGGAGAAAAACAGAATTCGTCCCATCACAAACGGAAAAAGCATGCGTATGAGTTATTCCAGACAAAAAGAAGTACTCCAAATGCCGAATTTAATTGAGGTTCAGAAGGATTCCTACAAGTGGTTTCTGGATGAAGGATTAAAAGAAGTATTTGAAGATATTTCTCCGATTACTGATTACAGTGGTCATTTAAGCCTGGAATTAGTAGATTTCACATTATGCGAAGATGAAGTGAAGTACTCAATCGAAGAATGCAAAGAGCGTGATGCAACTTATGCAGCACCTTTGAAAGTAAAGGTAAGACTTTACAATAAAGAAACTGATGAAATTAATGAGCATGAAATCTTCATGGGAGATTTGCCGTTAATGACAAAAACAGGTACTTTTGTTATCAACGGTGCAGAACGTGTTATCGTAAGCCAGTTGGTTCGTTCACCTGGTATTTACTACGGAATTGCACATGACAAAATTGGTAAGAAGTTATATTCCAGCACGGTAATTCCTAACCGTGGTGCATGGCTTGAATATGAGACGGATTCAAATGACGTTTTCTATGTACGTGTGGACAGAACAAGAAAAGTTCCGATTACTGTGCTGATTCGTGCACTTGGTATTGGAACAAATGCAGAGATTCTTGAGATGTTTGGTGAAGAGCCGAAGATCCTTGGAAGCTTTACAAAGGATACTGCAGAAAACTATCAGGAAGGTCTTCTCGAACTGTATAAGAAGATCCGTCCGGGTGAACCGCTTGCAGTAGACAGTGCAGAAAGCTTGATTACAAGCATGTTCTTTGATCCAAGACGTTATGATCTGGCTAAGGTTGGCCGTTATAAATTCAATAAAAAGCTTCTTCTGAAGAACAGAATTGCGGGACAGATTCTGGCAGAAGATGTTGTGAGTGCAATTACAGGTGAAGTAATTGCAGAAGCAGGAACAGAGGTTACAAGAGAAATCGCAGATGCAATCCAGAATGCAGCAGTACCATATGTATGGATTGCAAGGGAAGAAGGAGAGCGCAATATCAAAGTGCTTTCTAACATGATGGTAAATCTTGAAACTATCGTTGATGTGAATGCCAAAGAACTTGGTGTTACAGAATTAGTATATTATCCTGTACTTGCTGAACTCTTAGAAGAGACAGCAGGAGATATTGATGAATTAAAAGAAGCAATCCACAAGCATATTTCTGACTTGATTCCAAAACACATTACCAAGGAAGATATCTTTGCTTCTATTAACTATAATATGCATCTGGAATATGGCATGGGAAATGATGATGATATTGACCATTTGGGCAACAGACGTATCCGTGCCGTAGGTGAATTACTCCAGAACCAGTACAGAATTGGTCTGTCAAGACTGGAGAGAGTTGTCCGCGAAAGAATGACAACACAGGATCTGGAAGGTATTTCACCACAGTCCCTGATTAACATTAAACCAGTAACTGCAGCAGTGAAAGAATTCTTCGGTTCTTCACAGCTGTCACAGTTCATGGATCAGAACAACCCGCTTGGTGAGCTGACACATAAGAGACGTCTGTCTGCACTTGGACCTGGTGGTTTGTCAAGAGACCGTGCAGGTTTCGAGGTTCGAGATGTTCACTATTCACATTATGGAAGAATGTGTCCTATTGAGACACCTGAAGGTCCAAACATCGGTTTGATCAACTCTCTTGCAAGTTATGCAAGAATTAATGAATATGGATTTATCGAGGCTCCTTATCGTAAGATTGATAAGTCAGATCCGAAGAATCCGGTTGTAACAGACGAAGTAGTATATATGACTGCTGACGAAGAAGACAATTACCATGTAGCACAGGCCAACGAACAGTTGGATGAAGAAGGACATTTCGTTCGTAAGAATGTATCTGGTCGTTTCCGCGATGAGACACAGGAATACGAAAGAAAAATGTTTGATTACATGGACGTTTCACCTAAGATGGTATTCTCAGTTGCTACAGCACTTATTCCTTTCCTGGAAAACGATGATGCGAACCGTGCCCTTATGGGTTCTAACATGCAGCGTCAGGCAGTACCTCTTCTTGTGACAGAAGCACCTGTTGTTGGAACTGGTATGGAAGTGAAGACTGCGGTTGACTCTGGTGTATGTATTGTTGCAGAACAGGGTGGTATCGTAGAACGTGCGACAGCAAATGAAATTACAATCCGTCAGGATGATACAACAAAGAAGACATATAAGTTAACAAAATTCCTCCGCAGTAACCAGAGCAACTGCTACAATCAGAGAACAATTGTAGTAAAAGGAGAGCGCGTGGAGGCTGGACAGGTAATCGCAGACGGTCCATCTACTTACAATGGTGAGATGGCTCTCGGAAAGAACCCATTGATTGGTTTCATGACATGGGAAGGTTACAACTACGAGGATGCCGTACTTCTGAGCGAAAAACTTGTTCAGGATGATGTATATACATCTGTTCATATTGAAGAATATGAAGCAGAAGCACGTGATACAAAGCTGGGACCAGAAGAAATCACCCGTGATATTCCTGGTGTCGGTGATGATGCGCTGAAAGATCTGGATGACAGAGGTATCATCCGTATCGGTGCAGAAGTTCGTGCGGGAGATATTCTGGTTGGTAAGGTTACTCCAAAGGGAGAAACAGAACTGACTGCAGAAGAAAGACTGCTTCGTGCAATTTTCGGTGAAAAAGCCCGTGAAGTAAGAGATACTTCTCTGAAAGTGCCTCATGGAGAATATGGTATCGTAGTAGATGCAAAGGTATTTACAAGACAGAATGGTGATGAACTTGCACCTGGCATAAATCAGGCAGTCCGCATTTACATTGCACAGAAGAGAAAGATTTCTGTTGGTGATAAGATGGCTGGTCGTCATGGTAACAAGGGTGTAGTTTCCCGTGTTCTCCCGGTAGAAGATATGCCATTCCTTCCAAACGGACGTCCACTTGATATCGTACTGAACCCACTGGGTGTACCTTCACGTATGAATATCGGACAGGTATTGGAAATCCATCTGAGTCTTGCTGCAAAAGCACTTGGATTTAACATTTCAACACCAGTCTTTGACGGCGCAAACGAAGTAGATATTATGGATACTCTGGACCTTGCAAATGATTATGTAAATCTTTCCTGGGAAGAGTTTGAAGCAAAACATAAAGAAGAGCTTCTTCCAGAAGTAATGGATTATCTGTATGAAAACAGAGACCACAGAGAACTCTGGAAGGGTGTTCCAATTTCACGTGATGGTAAAGTAAGACTGCGTGACGGACGTACCGGAGAATATTTTGATGGTCCGGTAACGATTGGACACATGCATTATCTGAAGCTGCATCACTTGGTAGATGATAAAATCCATGCTCGTTCAACTGGTCCTTACTCACTGGTTACACAGCAGCCACTTGGTGGTAAAGCGCAGTTCGGTGGACAGCGTTTTGGAGAAATGGAGGTATGGGCGCTGGAAGCTTATGGTGCATCTTATACTCTTCAGGAAATCCTTACTGTGAAATCCGATGACGTTGTAGGACGTGTGAAGACATATGAAGCTATCATCAAGGGAGAAAATATTCCTGAACCAGGTATTCCGGAATCATTCAAGGTACTTTTGAAGGAACTTCAGTCCCTTGGTCTTGATGTAAGAGTACTCCGCGACGATAATACAGAAGTACAGATTATGGAAAGCGTTGATTATGGCGATACCAATCTGAATCATATTATCGAAGGTGACAGACGTTACAACCGTGAGGAAGAAGATTACGGAAAACATGGATACAGCAAACAGGAATTCCAGGGTGAAGAACTGGTTGATGTAGAGGAAGAAGAAAGTGAAGATGAAGCCGATTTCGAATCATTTGATGATGAATACGACGATTTTGATGATATGGACTTAGAATAGGGAGGATGCCGATATGACAGAAACAAAAAACGAAGCAACGTATCAGCCAATGACGTTTGATGCGATTAAAATTGGCCTGGCGTCTCCGGAAAAGATTCTGGAATGGTCTAGAGGTGAAGTGACAAAACCGGAAACCATCAATTATAGAACATTGAAACCAGAAAGAGATGGTCTGTTCTGTGAAAGAATTTTTGGACCTAGCAAAGACTGGGAGTGTCACTGTGGTAAATATAAGAAAATCCGCTACAAAGGTGTCGTTTGTGACCGTTGTGGTGTAGAAGTTACAAAGGCAACTGTGCGACGTGAACGTATGGGTCACATCGCACTGGCTGCGCCAGTTTCTCATATCTGGTATTTCAAGGGAATTCCAAGTCGTATGGGGCTGATTCTTGACTTATCACCGAGAACACTGGAAAAGGTATTGTATTTCGCTTCTTATATCGTATTGGATAAGGGTGAAACAGATTTACAGTATAAACAGGTGCTTTCAGAAAGCGAATATCAGGAAGCCAGAGAGACATGGGGAGATACTTTCCGTGTAGGTATGGGTGCTGAATCAATCAAAGAACTTCTGGAAGCAATCGATTTGGAAAAAGAATACGAAGAACTTCAGGCAGGACTCCTTGGAGCAACCGGACAGAAGCGTGCAAGAATCGTAAAACGTCTGGAAGTAGTAGAAGCTTTCCGTGAATCCGGAAATAAACCGGAATGGATGATTCTTACAGCAGTACCGGTTATTCCGCCAGATCTTCGTCCTATGGTACAGCTTGATGGTGGACGTTTTGCAACATCTGACTTGAACGATTTGTATCGTAGAATTATCAATAGAAATAACCGTCTGAGAAGACTTCTTGAACTGGGAGCTCCGGACATTATTGTTCGAAATGAAAAGAGAATGTTACAGGAAGCGGTAGATGCCCTGATTGACAATGGCCGTCGTGGACGTCCGGTAACAGGACCTGGAAACCGTGCACTGAAGTCATTATCTGATATGCTGAAAGGTAAATCAGGACGTTTCCGTCAGAACCTTCTTGGAAAACGTGTTGACTACTCAGGACGTTCGGTTATCGTTGTAGGACCAGAACTTAAGATTTACCAGTGTGGTCTTCCAAAAGAAATGGCAATCGAGCTTTTCAAACCATTCGTTATGAAAGAACTTGTTGCAAACGGAACTGCACACAATATTAAAAATGCAAAGAAGATGGTAGAACGTCTTCAGCCAGAGGTATGGGATGTGCTGGAAGATGTAATCAAAGAACATCCGGTAATGCTGAACCGTGCTCCTACTCTGCACAGACTTGGTATTCAGGCATTTGAACCAATTCTGGTAGAAGGTAAGGCTATTAAGCTTCATCCACTGGTTTGTACAGCGTTCAACGCCGATTTCGATGGTGACCAGATGGCTGTGCATCTGCCGCTTTCCGTAGAAGCTCAGGCAGAATGCCGTTTCCTTCTGCTTTCACCAAACAACTTACTGAAACCATCTGATGGTGGTCCGGTAGCGGTTCCTTCACAGGATATGGTCCTTGGCATTTACTATTTAACACAGGAAAGACCGGGAGCAATCGGAGAAGGTAAAGTATTTAAGAGTATTAACGAAGCAATTCTTGCTTATGAAAATGGTGTTGTTACACTCCACTCAAGAATCAAAGTCCGTGTACACAAACAGATGCCGGACGGAACAACAAAGACTGGAACAGTAGAGTCTACACTGGGAAGATTTATTTTCAATGAAATCATTCCTCAGGACCTTGGATTTGTGGATAGAAGCAAGGAAGAAAATGATCTTCTTCTGGAAGTTGATTTCCATGTAGGAAAGAAACAGTTGAAGAAGATTCTGGAAAAGGTAATCAATACACATGGTGCATCTGTAACAGCAGAAGTACTTGATAATGTAAAAGCGATGGGTTACAAGCTCTCTACAAGAGCAGCTATGACCGTTTCTATTTCTGATATGACTGTACCACCTCAGAAACCGGAAATGATTGCTGAAGCACAGAATACAGTAGATAAGATTACTAAGAACTACAAGCGTGGTCTTATTACAGAAGAAGAACGTTATAAAGAAGTCGTAGAAACATGGAAGAACACTGACGAAGCTTTGACAAAAGCACTGCTTGATGGATTGGATAAATACAATAACATCTACATGATGGCTGACTCAGGAGCCCGTGGTTCTGACAAGCAGATTAAACAGCTTGCAGGTATGCGTGGACTTATGGCTGATACAACAGGTCGTACAATCGAGTTGCCTATCAAGTCAAACTTCCGTGAAGGACTTGACGTATTGGAGTACTTCATGTCAGCCCATGGAGCACGTAAAGGACTTTCCGATACTGCTCTTCGTACGGCCGATTCAGGATACCTTACAAGACGACTTGTTGATGTATCTCAGGATTTGATTATCCGTGATGTGGACTGCGTTCCAGAAGGTGCTGAAATTCCGGGAATGTATGTGCATGCATTTACCGATGGAAATGAAGAGATTGAAAGCTTGCAGGATCGTATTACAGGACGTTACTCATGCTATGATATTTATGATAAAGATGGAAATGTGCTTGTAAAAGCAAACCACATGATTACACCAAAACGTGCAGAAAAGATTGTGAAAGACGGTGTGGATGAAAACGGAAATGCACCAATTAAGAAAGTGAAGATTCGTACAATCCTTACCTGCAAATCACATGTTGGTATCTGTGCAAAATGTTACGGAGCAAACATGGCAACTGGTGAACCGGTTCAGGTTGGTGAAGCTGTTGGTATTATCGCAGCCCAGTCTATCGGAGAACCTGGTACACAGCTTACCATGAGAACTTTCCATACTGGTGGTGTTGCCGGTGACGATATCACACAGGGTCTTCCTCGTGTCGAAGAACTTTTCGAAGCAAGAAAGCCGAAAGGACTTGCGATCATCACAGAATTTGGTGGTATTGCTACTCTTCACGACACAAAGAAGAAGCGTGAAGTTATCGTTACAAATCAGGAAACTGGAGAGCAGAAAGCATATTTGATTCCTTATGGTTCACGAATCAAAGTTCAGGATGGTGCGCATCTGGAAGCAGGTGACGAACTTACCGAAGGTAGTGTAAACCCACATGATCTTCTGAAGATTAAAGGTCTGCGTGCAGCACAGGACTATATGCTTCAGGAAGTACAGCGAGTATATCGTCTTCAGGGTGTAGATATCAACGATAAGCATATCGAAGTAATCGTGCGTCAGATGCTGAAGAAGATTCGTGTTGAGGAAAGAGGAGATACCGAATTCCTCCCAGGAACAATGGTAAATGTTCTGGAGTTCAATGATGTAAATGAACAGATGATTGCAGAAGGCAAAGAACCTGCAACAGGAGAACAGATTATGCTTGGTATTACCAAGGCTTCTCTTGCAACAGATTCCTTCCTGTCAGCAGCTTCCTTCCAGGAAACAACCAAAGTTCTTACAGAAGCAGCTATCAAGGGTAAAGTTGACCACTTAATCGGTCTGAAAGAAAATGTTCTGATTGGTAAATTGATTCCGGCAGGAACAGGTATGAAGAAATACCGTAATGTAAAGCTGGATACCGAACTTACCAAGGAAGAAGAAATCATGCTCAACGAGTTCGATGATGAGGACGAAGAGTTATCTCTTGGCGAAAATGTGGAAACAGAAGACGTTTCTGAATTTGAAACTGTAGACGTAACAGAATAATTGCTGGATATATCGTAAAACTGTTTTCGATAAGGATAAAATAAAAATGAGGGGGATTCTGAACAGAATCCTCCTTTTGTGATAAGAGGGCAACAAAATGAAAGAACAAAGAGTACAAAGAATATTAGATGCTATGAAAGAAAGCGGAATTCCTCAGATGATTATTTCAGATGCTACTGCAATTTTTTATCTGACAGGAAAATGGATTCATCCGGGAGAACGCTTGCTCGCACTTTACTTGAATATAAATGGGAATCACAAGCTTGTTATTAATGAACTGTTTCCGCAAAATAAGGATTTGGGTGTGGAACTCGTCTGGTATAACGACATGCAGGATGGAGTGGCAATATTAAATGAAGTTCTGGAACATGATAAGATGATTGGAATTGATAAGACATGGCCTGCCAGATTTTTATTGAGACTGCAGGAATTGGGCGGAGCAAAAGGCTATGTGAATGGTTCTCCGATTGTAGATGGAGTCCGCATAGTAAAAGATGAAGAAGAACAGGAAAAAATGCGGATTTCCTCCCAGATTAATGATGAAGTTATGGGAGAACTGATTTCGATGATCGGTAAAGGAATGTCGGAAAAAGAATTGAGTGCAGCGGTCAGAAAGTTGTATGATTCTCATGGCTGCGAAGATGTTTCCTTTTCTCCGATAACAGCTTTTGGAAAAAACGGAGCGGATCCGCATCATATGACAGACGATACAAAAGGAAAGACCGGAGACAGTGTGGTACTTGATATCGGTGGCATGAAAGATAATTATGCATCGGATATGACTAGAACAGTATTTCTCGGGGAAGTTTCAGAGCGCCAGAAAGAAATTTACAATATTGTTTTGGAAGCAAATCTACGGGGAATTGCGGCTGCAAGGGCTGGAAACCGTATGTGCGACGTGGATTTGGCGGCGCGCAATTATATCGAAGAACAGGGATATGGCGCATACTTTACCCACAGAACAGGACATTCGATTGGTCTGGAAGACCACGAATATGGAGATGTTTCTTCTACGAACGAAGCAATCATCCAGGTGGGTCAATGTTTTTCGGTAGAACCGGGTATTTATCTTCCGGAAGAAAACTTTGGTGTCAGAATCGAAGACTTGGTATTGATTACGGAAGATGGGTGTGAAGTGCTGAACCATTTCCAAAAAGAACTGATTGTTATTGACAATATCGGTAAAAAAGGATAATATATATTGATGTAACTTTATTCAAAATGATTAATAATCTTGCGACAGGCAGATTATCGAGAGTAATGAATTGGAGAATGTATGAAACAGAAGACAAACCGGTCAAATAAGCGGAACAGAGGTTCCCGTGAAAATGCCAATATCAATATGCGAAATGTCAACAACAACCGAGAGGTAAGCAGAAGAAGCAAAGGGAAAAACCGTTATTCCTATGAAGAAGACAGAAGGAATTCTTCAAAATATTATGAAGAGGATCATTATAAAGAGGATGTAAGAAAAATGAAGAAGTCGTCCGGTCCGAAGCGTAAAGAGGAGGACTATGGTAAACATAAGCGGAAACGCCGTGGAAGACGTAAGAATCTGGTAAGTAAAACAATCGGATATTTACTTGCAATTGTACAGTTTGTGTTGTCGGTGGTTCTGGTGGTAAATGTATTGTTTTTTAATATGTTACCGATGACTTATGTGGGTGTTGCCATCGGAATTTTGGTAATATTGTTAGGTATTACTTTGCTTAGCCAGATATTGGCTAAGGGGAAAGGAATGGCCGGAAAGATATTCTGTATTATTATGTGTATCGTATTAGCAGCAGGATCCTTCTATCTTGGCAAGGTCAATGCAGCGGCAGGCAAAATCTTTGGCAGCAATAAGTCTACCAGTGCAATTGTGGTTGCGGTAAAGGCAGAGGATAAGGCAGAGAAGATTAAGGATGCGGCACACTATAAATTTGGTATCCAGTATAGCGCGTATGGAGACCAGATGCGCACCGGACTTAGTAAGATTGAAAATGAAGCAGGAGAAACCCTGGATGTTCAGGAATATAACAATTTGATTGATGAGGCGAATGCATTGTTAGATGGCGAAGTGCAGGCAATTATCTACAATTCCAGTCAGACCAGTATTATCCAGGAACAGATACCGGAATTTGAAAAATCGATTAAAATTATTTACACACACAATATTGTGGTAGAAGTCCAGAATGAAGTGGTGGATTCCGATATGACAGAACCCTTTACAGTTTATTTGAGCGGGATGGATACTTATAACGAAATTTCTTCCGCAGACCGGAGTGATGTAAATATTATTGCAGTTGTTAATCCACAGAGTCATCAGATATTGCTTGTGACAACACCGCGAGATTATTATGTAACAATTCCAAATATTTCCGGTCGCCAGAGAGATAAACTGACCCATGCGGGTATTTACGGAATAGATGCATCTATGGCAACCTTGGAACAGCTTTATGACACGGATATCCAGTTCTTCGGAAGAGTGAATTTCACATCATTGATCAATATTGTGGATGCGCTTGGTGGACTGGAGGTCATTTCGGATGAAGAGTTTGACACAGGATGGGAATCCGGTGCTGAAATTCACGTAAATGAAGGAAGTAACTATTTAGATGGAACGAGTGCTTTGGCATTCTGCCGAGAAAGACATGCACTTGCAGATGGCGATAATGCCAGAGGAAGGCATCAACAGGCAGTCATTACTGCGATGATTAAGAAGATGATGTCTCCTGCAATGCTGAGAGGTGCAACAGAAATTATTGATTCTGTCAGTGATGGAGTGGATACCAACTTTAGTATGGAGCAAATTCAGTCTCTGATTAAAACGCAGCTTAGAAAGAATCCGGAATGGCATATCTATTCTGTGGCGGCAGAGGGATATGGTGATAAACAGACCTGCTATTCATCTGGAAACACACCGCTTTACGTTACGATACCGAACGAGCAGTCTGTAGCAAATATTATAGATTTGATTAACAGAGTAGAGGCGGGCGAAGTACTGGATGGTTCAACGAACACGTCTGAATAAATATTGCAAAGATAGTAGATAATAGAAAGGCATTCTGAAAAAAGTTTCAGAATGCCTTGACTTTTTTCAAGCAATATAATACAATATCCAAGGCGCTAAAAAGTGTAACGTATTTTTTGCGCTCAAAAACAGAAATGTTTAACGTAACCAATTATTACATCATAGGAGGTGAAAGAGATGCCAACATTTAACCAGTTAGTAAGAAAAGGACGTCAGACAGCTGTAAAGAAATCTACAGCTCCAGCTCTTCAGAAAGGATATAACTCTTTGAAGAAGAAAGCTACTGATGTATCTGCACCACAGAAGAGAGGTGTGTGTACAGCAGTTAAGACAGCTACACCTAAGAAACCTAACTCAGCTCTTAGAAAGATCGCCAGAGTACGTCTTTCTAACGGAATCGAAGTAACAAGCTACATCCCAGGAGAAGGACATAACCTTCAGGAACATAGTGTTGTTCTTATCCGTGGTGGTCGTGTTAAGGACTTACCAGGTACAAGATACCATATCGTTCGTGGAACACTTGATACAGCAGGTGTTGCTAAGAGACGTCAGGCACGTTCTAAATACGGTGCTAAGAGACCAAAAGACGCTAAGAAATAATATTTAAAACATTTGTAACGAGTTATCGTATCACAAACAGAACTATGAGATTATAGTTGGTTGCGGGTTTAATCCATATAAATCCTGCCTCAGGGCAGGAAAGAGGATGTCCCGTGAGCAATACACATAGAAAGACACATGTGAGTACCGATGAATTATTCAAGTAAAGCGGAACGCTTTACCAACATGTATAAGGAGGGAAGGACCGTGCCACGTAAAGGACATACTCAGAAAAGAGACGTATTAGCGGATCCATTATACAATAACAAAGTTGTTACAAAGCTTATCAATAACATTATGTTAGATGGTAAGAAAGGTGTAGCACAGAAGATTGTATATGGCGCATTTGAAAGAGTTGCAGAAAAATCAGACAAACCAGCTCTTGAAGTATTCGAAGAAGCAATGAACAATATCATGCCAGTACTTGAAGTAAAAGCAAGACGTATTGGTGGTGCAACTTATCAGGTACCAATCGAAGTTAGAGCAGACAGAAGACAGACATTAGCTCTTCGCTGGCTGACAATCTTTTCTCGTAAAAGAGGAGAAAAGACAATGGAAGAAAGATTGGCAAATGAAATTCTTGATGCAGCAAACAACACTGGTGCATCTGTAAAGAGAAAAGAAGAAATGCACAAAATGGCAGAAGCGAACAAGGCATTTTCACACTATCGTTTCTAAGATACATTGCGTGTTATCAATTATAGGAGGAAAAGACCTTGGCTGGAAGAGAATATCCATTAGAGAGAACGAGAAACATTGGTATTATGGCTCATATTGATGCGGGTAAGACTACTACAACAGAACGTATTCTTTACTATACCGGTGTTAATCATAAAATTGGTGATACTCATGAAGGTACTGCTACCATGGACTGGATGGAACAGGAACAGGAAAGAGGTATCACAATTACTTCAGCTGCTACAACATGCCACTGGACACTGCAGGAAAACTGCAAACCAAAACCAGGCGCATTAGAGCATCGTATTAACATCATCGACACTCCGGGACACGTAGACTTCACTGTAGAAGTTGAACGTTCACTACGTGTACTTGATGGTGCCGTTACAGTACTTGACTCTAAAGCAGGTGTAGAACCTCAGACTGAAACAGTTTGGAGACAGGCTACTACTTATGGCGTACCAAGAATTGTTTTCTCAAACAAGATGGACGCTACTGGTGCTGATTTCATCATGTCACTTAACTCATTAAATTCAAGATTAGGTGCTAATGCTGTTGCATTACAGTTACCTATCGGTGCTGAAGATACATTCGAAGGTGTCATTGACTTATTAAAGATGAAAGCTATCTATTTCGATGGTGCTGAAGGTATTGATGTAATCGAAAAAGAAATCCCAGCTGAATATGTTGATCAGGCTGAAGAATATCATCAGACTTTATTAGAAGCTGCTGCTTCATTTGATGATGATTTAATGATGCAGATTCTTGAAGGTGAAGAACCTGCAATCGAAGATGTTAAAGCTGCTATCCGTAAGGGTACAATCGCTGTAGAATTATTCCCAGTTCTTTGTGGTTCTGCTTACAAAGATAAGGGTGTACAGCCAATGCTTGATGCTGTTGTTGACTACTTACCAGCTCCAACTGACATCCCTGCAATCAAGGGTGTTGACATTGATGGTAACGAAGTTGACCGTCATGCATCTGATGAAGAACCATTCTCAGCTTTAGCATTCAAAGTTATGACTGACCCATTCGTAGGTAAGTTAACTTTCTTCCGTGTATACTCTGGTACTGCAACTGCTGGTTCATATGTATTGAACTCAACAAAAGATAAGAAAGAAAGACTTGGTCGTATCTTATTAATGCACGCTAATACACGTAAAGAAATTGATGAAGTTTATGCTGGTGATATCGCTGCTGCAGTAGGTTTCAAGAACACTACAACTGGTGATACTCTTTGTGCGGAAAACGATTTCGTTATCCTTGAAAAGATGGAATTCCCAGAACCAGTTATCGAATTAGCAATTGAACCTAAGACAAAAGCTGACCAGAACAAACTTGGTGAAGCTTTAGTTAAATTAGCTGAAGAAGACCCAACTTTCAGAACATCTACAAACCCTGAAACTGGTGATACTATCATCGCTGGTATGGGTGAATTACACCTTGATGTCATCGTTGACAGATTAAAGAGAGAATTCCATGTAGAAGCAAACGTTGGTGCTCCTCAGGTTGCTTATAGAGAAACTATTACTCAGGCTGCTGAATGTGAAGGTAAATACATTAAACAGTCTGGTGGTCGTGGTCAGTACGGTCACGTTTGGATCAAGTTCGAACCTAATGAAGGTAAAGGATTTGAATTCGTTGACGCTGTTGTTGGTGGATC